>Ga0206130_10000021_pt1 | contig 256414 bp, 225 predicted proteins | sample Helgoland_Spring_9_FD_148637 | JGI IMG/M metagenome (GOLD analysis project Ga0206130, IMG submission 148637) | Pelagic subsurface seawater microbial communities from Kabeltonne, Helgoland, North Sea - Helgoland_Spring_Bloom_20160512_1 | ecosystem: Environmental > Aquatic > Marine > Epipelagic...
TACAGGTAAATGGTACGAAAGAGGAAATAGATATTTCAAGTCTAGATGCTGGCGTATACATTATTAAAATGTTTTCGAAAGGAAATACGGCGGTATTAAACAGCAAGTTTGTAAAAACGAACTAAGAACAGCTTTGTCTTAAATATAAAAGCGATTTGATAGTCTCAAATCGCTTTTATTATTGTAGTTTATTCAATAAATTGAGTGACTTACTTCTTACTGAAGTAGGTAGTTTTGGTATAGCTTTTCACAATGCATGCAGTATGTTCACTAACATTCGGACAAGATGAAATCCCATGAAAGGGTAGTTTAATCATTATTATCTGTTTCTTTCATAGAGTATGCGCTAAGAACCAAGGCAAATTAGTTATATCTCACTGCCTTGAAAGAAAATTCCAATTCAACTGGAGGAGACCACGTTGCTACGGAATATAAACCTCCATCGTAAGAAAAAGATGTGGGATAAAACAATTTAGTTTTTGGCATATAACCTTTAATAGTCTTACCATTAACATTTCCTAAATCAGTGATTTGTATGTCAGAAGACATTAAATCAAAACCTGGGGACAAAGGTTGTGATGCTCCTAACCCCAATAAGGAAGTCAATACCGCTGAATATTCTATCGCTGTCATATTTGTAAATTTTGATGTGTCTGAAATTAAACCTATACTATAAATCGGTTGACCTAAATCATTCGATTGTGGCGATTTGTATTTATCTCTGTAAACAGAGCTTCCACTACCATCAAACTGAATACTCGCTCTGACTTTGCCTAAAATGTTTTTCTCAAAGTTTAAATTGAGTTTAAAAGGATAACCTTCAACATAATTTGAGTTTGTTATATCACTTATACCCATATTGACACCGGTATTTTGAGGATAATTACTAGGAACATTGACACTACCTAATAGACTTATAACAGGAGTAGCAGCAGTCCCTTTGACTTTATTGACAACTCCATCAATTGTTACGGTAAACTCATAACTTATTTGATTGGTACTTGGTGTTGGTGGATTATCATTCTCCGCAAAAGGAAACCTGCAATGCAATTGCGGGTTTTTTATTTTACAAACGTTCCAAAATCTTTTGGATAAGAGTGGAAGATAAAAAAACAAAGCTCTGAAAGAGCTGCCGGTTTCTATGCTCGCAAGGGATAACTTATAAGGGATCATAAAATAATCCCCCATTCTCCGCAAGAAAACCCATGCAAGTCATGGGTTTTTGTTTTAAATTATTAATACTATCCCCTCTTCCCAGCAAAAAACTGCTGCATTAAGGCAACGGACTCGCCAAACAATACACCATCACTTACTTCAATCTTAGGCGAAAGCTTACCACCTTTTGAAAAGCACCCTGTCTTTGGTTCGCTTGCTCCATAAACTAACTTCATTGGTCTAGCTAACTCTATAGCACCTGCACACATAGTGCATGGCTCCACTGTAACATATATGGTGCAATCTGTTAAATACTTACCACCAAAGGAATTACAAGCCGCAGTTATACTTATCATTTCTGCATGAGAGGTAACATCCTTCAACATTTCTACTTGATTAAACCCCTTCCCTATAATTCTATTTTCATAAACTATAATCGCTCCAATAGGTACCTCATCCCGCTCATAAGCTTGGTGAGCTAACTCCAAAGCTTTACCCATAAAAAATTCATCTGAGAAAATATCCATACCCTCTTTTTGGTACAAATATATTACATGCTCTTACTTATCTATGATAGTCCTTAAATTACTTGAAACAAAAATTGCAGCAGGTGAAACAACTGTTTCTTCCCATGGAATATTTTCCCCATATCTCTCCTCTACGATTTGTTTTACAATACCTTGACTCAGGTCAAATTCTTTCAACTTTTGCAGTTGGCCTACCTCCACTCCCACAACATCCTTATAAACTTTCCATACCAACTCAGAGCAATATATACTCTCGTCCGACCAACCAAAATATATGTCGTAATTCTTATTTAAATATTTAGCCCCTTCTATTTTCATCCTACTAAGGATACTATCTGATAAGAAAGAATCTCTTTTCACTAATCTCTTAACCACATAATGGTTGTTTTCCCCATGAGTAGTCCACTCCTTAAATTTTGTGTATTTAACAGGTTGTACTGCTTCAAAAACCATCCAATCACCGTCTTTCTTAAAAACCATTCCTACATGACTGTATTTAGATTTGGTTGCTAGTTTTACCGCTTCACATTGTCTGGACGCGGTACTTTGAAAAATAATATCTCCCTCTTTCAAACCTCCATTTGTTTCAACATGCTTTTCTCCTTTCTTAATAACTATCTCATGAATAGCAGTCTTAAAAGCCAAACAGGCTCCAATACCAAAAAACAATACCAAGGTAAGGATAACAGATAAGGGTAAGGATGGTTTTCTCATACAAAGACAAAACTAGATTTAAGTGCAGATATTGTATCTATTGTGTAAAATTAAATTCTTTTTTATGAACATATAATCAGACCACAAAAGGTAAGTATTAATTAGTTTATATTTGCGCTAAAATGGGACTAAAAATAGGTATCGTTTGCTACCCTACCTACGGAGGTAGTGGTGTAGTAGCAACAGAACTAGGAAAAGCACTAGCAGAAAAGGGACATGAGGTACATTTCATTTCTTATAGAATCCCTGCGAGACTTGAGCACTTTACAGAAAATCTATTTTATCATGAAGTAAGTGTTTACAATTATCCCTTATTTGATCATCTACCGTATGAGACTATCTTGGCTAGTAAGATTGTAGATATTGCTTTAAGCAATAACCTGGACATCATTCATGCGCACTACGCAATACCGCATGCCTCCGCTGCACTAATGGCAAAAAGAATCCTTGAAGACAAAGGGAAATCGTTAAAAGTAATGACTACACTACATGGAACAGACATTACCTTAGTAGGTAAAGACCCTACATATGAGCCGGTTGTAGCCTATTCTATTAATCATTCTGACATTGTAACTACTGTTTCTGAGAGTCTTAAAAAAGATACTTACTTAAACTTCTCCTTGAACAAGGACATTCATGTTATTCCAAATTTTATTGACTTTAGGAGATTTGGTAAACAAAAGAAAGACCATTTTAAAAAAGTTATTGCAAGCAATGGCGAAAAATTACTAGTACACACCTCTAACTTTAGAAAAGTAAAAAGAGTGGATGATGTTGTTCGGATTTTTCATGAGGTAAGTAAAGAAGTTCCTTCTAAATTATTATTGATTGGCGATGGGCCTGAAAGGTCAAACATAGAAAAAACATGCAGAGAATTGGACATGTGTGATGACATCCATTTTTTAGGAAAACAAGATTCTGTAGAAGAAATATTATCTGTTTGTGATTTATTTTTAATGACTTCAGAGTTTGAAAGTTTTGGATTATCAGCACTTGAGGCTATGGCATGCGAAGTTCCTGTCGTAAGTACAAATACTGGTGGTCTTCCAGAGCTCAATACTCATGGATTTTCTGGCTACCTGCATGATGTAGGTGATATAAAAGGAATGGCAGATTCGGCAATTTCCATTCTAAAGGATGAAAATACTTTAAAAGAGTTCAAGAAAAACGCCTTACTTAGAGCGCATGATTTTGAATTATCCAAAATTGTAGAGCAATACATAGCAATGTATAAGAGCTAATTACATTGCCAAAATAAGGAATCTGCTTTTAGTCAAATATTGGCTAAGCCAATAAAAAAAGGCTGCAAAATTGACTAAAGTGGAATTTCTTCAAAAAAACAAAGAATTAACCTATATTTGCAGCCCGTTTTAAAATTTGGTTTGAACCCTTTTAAAGAATATGAAATCGAATTCGTTAAACTCAGTAACGGAGAACACTCTTATAAGTATATTATAAAGGAGGACTTCTTTGCTTTGTTCGAAAATGATCTTGTTACAAAAGGGGATATAAAGGTTAACATTACTTTGGACAAAAGGGATTCTTTTTACGAAGTAATAGTGGATCACAAAGGCACTATAAATGTGAGTTGTGATAGGTGCTTGGACCTGATTGACTTCCCTGTTGAAGGAAATCAGAGATTGGTGCTGAAAATAGCTGAAGAAGAGGAGGAAAAAGAAGATGAAAATGTTCTTTACATTTCACTTGAAACTCAGTCGATAAACCTTGCTCAAACCATTTATGAATTAATTAGCTTATCTCTTCCAATGGTAAGGTATTGTGACGATGCCAAAAAGGAATGTAACGAGCAAATGATTGATAAGATTTACGGGAACGATAGAACAAAAACATCTGAGGAAACAGACCCCAGATGGAATAAATTAAAAGACTTATACAAGAAATAATATTTTTGAACCATGGCACATCCAAAACGAAAAATTTCCAGAACCAGGAGAGACAAGAGAAGAACTCATTACAAATTGAAAGTAAAGCAATTGTTTATTGACCCAGCTACAGGAGACGTTTCTATTTACCACAGAGTGAATACAGAAACTGGAATGTATAGAGGGGTTAAAGTAATGCCTGGCAAGAACGAAGAATAATTCTCATTTCCTCTTCACGTATTAAAATAGGCATTGATGCTATGGGTGGCGACTTCGCCCCATCCGAAATACTTTTGGGTGCACAATTAGCTATTAAGAAATACGACAACATTGAAGTTGTCCTTTTCGGAGAAGAGAGCAAACTTAGCGGACTGCTTCAGGACTACCAAAATTTCACAATTATAGGGACGGAAGACTCAATAGGAATGAGTGAAAATCCCACACGAGCGGTTGCCAGCAAAAAACGCTCTAGTATTAATGTAGGCTTAAAAAGCCTCAACGAAGGTAAAATTGACACCTTTTTAAGTGCAGGAAATACTGGAGCCGTAATGGTTTCAGCTATGCATCATGTTGGTTTACTTGAAGGGTATCAACGTCCAATATTGTCCACTTTTCTGCCTAAAATCAAAGGGGAATTACCTCTACTTCTAGATGTGGGAGCAAATGCAGATTGTAAACCAGAACACCTCAATCAATTCGCGATGTTAGGATCAAACCTGATTCAAAGCGTTTATGGTATTATGAAACCAAAAGTAGTATTATTAAATATTGGTGAAGAAAAAGAAAAAGGTAACATCTTGTACAAAGCAGCACACAAATTATTAGCAGAGAACAAAGAAATTAATTTCATAGGAAATCTAGAAGGTCGAGAACTGTTTGTCACCTCAGCGCATGTCGTTGTGTGCGACGGATTTACCGGAAACATAATATTAAAAACTGCGGAAGGCCTTGGACAACAATTCATTGACAGGGGCATTAATGACGACTATTTAAATAAATTTGATTACAAAAAACATGGAGGCACTCCCCTATTGGGTTTAAAAAAACCAGTAATTATTGGGCATGGTATTTCTAAAAAAGATACCGTTGTAAACATGATTAAACTGGGAGTAGATATAGTTGATTCAAATTTATTCAAAAAAATTGAGCAGTCTTTGTAATATTTTCTTTTAATTGCACCTTCTAAGAACTCCAAAATAAGGATAAATGAGTATGAGAAAAGCGGCAATAACAGCTGTGGGTGGTTTTGTCCCGGAAACAGTTCTATCTAACCATGAATTGGAAAAGATGGTGGACACTTCGGATGAATGGATTCGAACCCGGACAGGAATAATAGAAAGAAGAGTTTTAAAGGAAGAGGGCAAGGCGACATCTGATATGGCAGCAAAAGCTGTGGAGGAACTTCTTGAAAAAAGAGGAATTGATGCCAAGGAAATAGACCTCTTAATTTGTGCTACAATCACTGGCGATTTAATCTTCCCTGCAGCAGCTAATATTATTTGTGATAAAATAGGCGCAACCAATGCTTGGGGTTTCGACTTAGGAGCTGCTTGTTCCGGTTTTTTATATGCCCTTGAGACTGGTTCTAAATTTATTGAATCTGGAAAACACAAGAAAGTAGTGGTTATTGGTATTGATAAAATGAGCTCTATCATTGATTACCAAGACAGAAATACTTGTATCATATTTGGAGATGGTGGTGGTGCAGTGTTGCTAGAACCTAACGACGAAGGATATGGATTACAAGATTCTATCTTGCGTTCTGATGGCAGTGGAAGGGCGTTTCTTCATCAAAAGGCAGGTGGATCCTTAAAACCACCAACACACGAAAGTATTGATGCAAGAGAACATTATGTTTTTCAAGAAGGTAAAACTGTTTTTAAATTTGCTGTAACTAATATGGCACAAGTTTCCTATGAAATCATGGAAAGAAATAATTTACAATCAGAAGATGTTACCTACTTACTAGCACACCAAGCAAACAAGAGAATTATTGATGCGACATCCAAACGGATGGGGCTTCCCGAAGAAAAAGTTCTAATGAACATACAAAGGTATGGTAACACCACAAGTGGTACATTGCCTTTATTGTTTTGGGACTTTGAAAACAAATTTAAGAAAGGAGATAACCTTATTCTTTCTACCTTTGGTGGTGGATTTACATGGGGTTCAATCTATTTGAAATGGGCCTACGACCCAAAATAAAAATTAATAACTAAAAAAGACATGGAATTAAAAGAAATACAAGCGCTTATTAAATTCGTTGCCAGTCAAGGTGTTGACGAAGTGGATATTGAAAAAGACGACTTTAAATTATCCATTAAGAAGCATACAAATGCGCCTACAATGGTTGCTTCGCAACCGCACACAGTGCACTTGCCTGCAGCTCCTATTGCACCAGCTCCTGCAGCTGTCAACAATGCTCCTACCGATTCTCCAACAGAAGAAACTGCTGCCTCTAGTAACTTGATAGAAATTAAATCACCAATGATTGGAACTTTCTACAGAGCCTCAAACCCAGAAACACCAGATTTCGTAAATGTAGGTGATGAGATTACAGATGGAAAAGTAGTATGCATAATTGAAGCAATGAAACTATTTAACGAAATTGAATCAGAGATTTCTGGTAAAATTGTAAAGGTATTGGTGGATAATGCTACACCAGTAGAATACGACCAACCTTTATTCTTAGTAGAGCCAGCATAATATTTGCCGTAAGGCACAACATTAATTTTATAAAAAATGTTTAACAAAATATTAATTGCAAATAGAGGGGAAATTGCCCTTAGAATTATACGAACGTGCAAAGAGATGGGTATCAAAACCGTAGCGGTTTATTCTACTGCGGATAAAGAGAGTCTTCATGTTCGATTTGCCGATGAAGCAGTTTGTATAGGTCCACCATCTAGTACAGAATCCTATTTAAAAATCCCAAGCATCATAGCTGCTGCTGAGATAACAAATTCAGATGCAATACATCCAGGATATGGTTTTCTATCTGAAAATGCGAAATTTTCTGAGGTGTGTAGAGACCATGGATTAAAATTCATTGGAGCATCACCAGAAATGATAGATGGCATGGGAGATAAAGCCAATGCCAAAGATACTATGATTAAAGCAGGTGTGCCGTGTATTCCAGGATCTGCTGGACTATTAGATTCTCCAGAACAAGGAATAGAACTTGCAAATAAAATGGGCTACCCTGTAATCATTAAAGCGACGGCTGGTGGTGGCGGAAGAGGTATGCGTCTCATTTGGAAAGAAGAAGAGTTTAAACCTGCTTGGGATTCTGCGAAGCAAGAGTCTGCAGCTGCCTTTGGAAACGATGGCTTGTATATGGAAAAATACATTGAAGAACCAAGACACATTGAAATTCAAATTGCTGGTGATCAATATGGTAAAGTTGTCCATCTTTCTGAGAGAGATTGCTCCATACAAAGAAGACATCAAAAATTATTGGAAGAAGCTCCGTCCCCTTTTGTAACTGAAAAGTTGAGAAAAAAAATGGGTGATGCCGCTGTTAAGGCAGGAGAATCTATTAAATACGAAGGAGTAGGTACGGTAGAATTTTTGGTAGACAAGCACAGAAACTTCTATTTTATGGAGATGAATACACGTATTCAGGTAGAGCACCCAGTAACTGAAGAGGTAATTAACTTTGACTTGGTTAAAGAACAAATAAATCTTGCTGCTGGAATTCCTATTTCAGGTAAGAATCACCTTCCAAAAGGCCATGCAATAGAATGTCGTATTAATGCTGAAGATGTCTACAAAGACTTTAGACCATCTCCAGGAAAGATTACAGAACTGCACAAACCAGGAGGACATGGTGTTCGAGTAGATAGTCACATATATGCTGGCTATACGATTCCTGCAAATTATGACTCTATGATTGCCAAGCTTATTGTCTGGGCACAAACTAGAGAGGAAGCTATTGTGAAAATGGAAAGAAGCTTACAAGAATTCGTAATAGAAGGTGTAAAAACCACTATCCCTCTTCATTTGCAAATCATGCGAAACGAAGATTTTAAAGCAGGTAACTTTGATACTAGTTTCATGAACACCTTTGAGATAAAGTAAACTTTCTTCTCGTTAAAAACACAAGAAAAAGCTGAAATAATCCAACTATGATAAAGAGTTTCTTCTTACTTTTGTGAAAACATGAAACAATCAAAATTCTATCTTTTCTCTTTATGTATAGCTACATGTGTACTATTTACACATTCTTGCAAGGAGGAAGATATTACTAAAACAATCATAGAGAACAAGGACACCACTTCTTTTGAACAGGACATTAAACCAATAATTTTAACGAAGTGTGACCCTTGCCATAGTGGTAAAGGGTATCAAACTGCTTATTATATCTATGACAATGCAAAAAGCAGTGCTGATGCAATAATTACTAGAATCAATTTAAACAATGGACATTCTAACTTTATGCCCAAGGATGGTAATAAACTTAGCCAACCCGATATAGATTTATTTACCAAATGGAAAGAAGATGGATTGTCAAAAAACTAAAGTACCTATTGTTTTAAAACGAAAAAAATTATATTTGGATTTATGAAAAAAATTAACCTAGCCCTATTTGTAATTGCTGCTGTTGCAGTTATTTTAACTTTTGATTCCTGTAAGGAGGACGACACTACCCCTATTATTACCGGTGGTGGTGAAGATACAACTACTTTTGAAGCGGATGTACGACCTATCATTATCTCTAATTGTACGCCATGTCATGTTGCTGGAGGAAGTGAAACAAATTACAGTACTTATAACAACGCTGCAAATGGAATAACTTCTATAATAAATTTGACAAGTAAAAATCCTGGTGATGAAAAATTCATGCCAAAAAATGGACCCAAATTAAGCCAAACAGATTTGGATATACTAGCCAAATGGAAATCAGATGGTCTTTTTGAAAAATAAATTATTAATACAAGTACATAAAAAAAGGAATATGCGATGCATATTCCTTTTTTTTATGGCCCAGATTCTAGCAAGAAAAAGAGCCAATTAGTCGTTTATCGCTTTTATGCCAGGTAATTCTTTCCCTTCAAAATACTCTAGGAGTGCACCTCCTCCAGTAGAAATGTAACTTACCTGGTCACCTAAATTGAATTTATTTATCGCAGCTGCAGAATCCCCACCACCAATTAATGAGAAAGCTCCTTTTCCTGTTGCTTCAGCAACGGCCATTGCAATTTCCTTAGTTCCACTTTCGTAAGAGCTCATTTCAAATACACCCATTGGGCCATTCCATAAAATGGTTTTTGAACCTAACAAAACATTCTTATATACTTCTTGCGCCTTAGGACCTATATCTAATCCCATATAGCCATCTGAGATTGCATTACTTTGCTCCACTTTTTGATCCGCATCATTTGAAAATGCACTAGCAGAAATGGAATCTTCAGGCAAATAGATATTGACTCCTTTTACTTTTGCCTCTTCCAAAATCTCTTTACATAACTCCAGTCTATCATCCTCACAAAGTGAATTACCAATTACACCACCTTGAGCCTTATAGAATGTATATGCCATTCCTCCACCGATAAGAATATTATCAGCAACCTTCAATAAATTTTTAACGATTAAAGTCTTATCACTCACCTTAGCACCACCAACAATTGCAGTAAGCGGTTTTTGAGGATCTCCAATTACTTTTTCTGCATTTGCAATTTCTCTTGCCATGATGTACCCAAAGCATTTCTTGCCTTTGAAGTTAGCAGCAATCACTGCTGTAGAAGCATGTGCTCTATGCGCAGTTCCAAATGCATCATTAATATAAAAGCTTCCTAGTTCTGCCAATTCATTGGCAAAGCCAATTGCACCCTCTTTCTCTTCTTTATAAAAACGTAAATTCTCTAACAACAAGATTTCTCCGTTATTCAAAGAATCGGCCATACCTATAGCCTCTTCGCTAATACAATCTGAAGCAAAATGTACTTTGACACTAGTCAGTTTTTCTAATTCTTTTACTAGACTAATCAAAGAAAATTTAGGTTCTGGGCCATTCTTAGGTCTTCCCAGGTGAGACATTAGGACAACAGACCCTCCATCTCCAATCACTTTCATAATTGTTGGTATCGCTGCAGTCATTCTCGAATTATCCGTAATTTCTAAATTTTCATTCAAAGGAACGTTGAAATCAACTCTTATTAGGACTTTTTCATCTTTGAAATTAAAATCATCTACTGTTTGCATAAAATTATTTATTTGGGGTGCAAATAAAAGAAATATCTTTGTCATAGAAAACAGTGACTTTTGTTAGAAATACCACATTGAAAATAATTTGGAGAATCACTCCATACTTTCAATAATAATCCTTACATTTGCATTCCAATTTTAGAAAAGAAGAATTACAGATGCACTTATCCGTAGAAGCGAAAAAAGAAATTTTTAAAAAATTTGGAGGAACTGATACCAACACTGGTTCAACAGAAGCCCAAATTGCCATGTTTACTGAAAGAATTCAGCACATTTCTCAGCACTTAAAAGTAAATCACAAAGATTACTCTGCAGAGCTTAGTTTGGTGAAACTAGTAGGTAAAAGAAGATCCTTATTAGACTATTTAGCTAAGAAAGACATCTTCAAATACAGAGATTTAATCAAAGAATTAGGAATTAGAAAATAATTCTTTCAATCTAGTTCCATCTAGGAATTAGCACGTATTTATATAAAAAGCCCCTTTTCATAAGGGGCTTTTTTGATTAATTTAAAACAAGAAAACAACTAAACAATTAAATAACAAACGTTTATGGAATTAAACTTTAACGTAGTCAAGAAGACTATTGATTTAGGAGATGGCAAAGCCATTACCTTAGAAACAGGAAAACTAGCACGTCAAGCAGATGGTGCTGTCCTAGTAAGCATAGGAGATACAAGAGTACTGGCAACAGTAGTTTCTAACAAAGGTGCTAGAGATGGTGTTGACTTTCTACCATTATCTGTAGATTACCAAGAAAAATTTGCGGCAGTAGGAAGAATCCCTGGAGGATTCCTTAAGAGAGAGGGAAGACTATCGGACTACGAAATCTTAATATGTAGATTAGTAGATAGAGCTCTTAGACCTTTGTTTCCAAAGGATTATCACTCAGAAACACAAGTAATGATTTCACTTATCTCAAGTGACCCAGAAGTAAATCCAGATGCACTTGCTGCACTTGCTGCTTCTGCGGCAATTAGTCTTACAGACATTCCATTTGCAGGACCAGTATCGGAAGTAAGAGTAGGACGAGTAGATGGGAAATTTATCTGTAATCCTTTTAGAAGTGAAATAGAAAAATCTGATATGGATTTAATGATCGCTGGTACCGTGGATGACATAAACATGGTAGAAGGCGAAATGGATGAGGTATCTGAAGCAGAAATGCTTGAAGCATTAAAAGTTGGACATGCATACATAAAGCAACAATGTTTAGCTCAAACTGCTTTTAGGAAAGAGGCTTTAGGAGACAAAGCAGATACTTACAGAGAATACTCACATGAAGAGGCAGACGATGAAGCATTGGCTGCAGAAGTAATGGAAAAAGTATATGACAAAATGTACAAAGTTGCCTCTGGTGCCCTAGGAAAAGAAGATAGATCTGCAGGGTTTGGAGCAATCTGGGATGAGCTAGTAGCTGGATACGATGAAGAAACAAGTCAAAACCTTCTTAAAAAATATTTTAAGAAAGCGGAGAAAAAGGCTGTTAGAACGATGGTTCTTGAGACAGGCATTAGGCTAGATGGTAGAAAAACTACAGAAGTTAGACCAATAGCATGTGAAACAGACTTTATTCCTGGACCTCATGGTTCGGCATTGTTTACAAGAGGTGAAACTCAATCTTTAACTACAGTTACTTTAGGATCTAAACTAGACCAACAAATGTTTGACAGTCCAAATTTACAGGGGTATAGTAACTTTATGTTGCACTACAACTTCCCAGCATTTTCTACTGGAGAAGCAAGACCAAACAGAGGACCTGGACGAAGAGAAATAGGGCATGGTCACTTAGCAATGAGAGGACTTAAAAAAATGCTTCCTGAAGATAACGCATACACAATTAGAGTTGTTTCTGATATATTAGAATCTAACGGATCTTCTTCTATGGCAACTGTTTGCGCTGGATCAATGGCATTAATGGACGCAGGAATAGAAATGAAGAATGGTGTTTCTGGAATTGCAATGGGTATGATTGCTGAAGGAGATAAATATGCCGTACTTTCAGATATCTTAGGAGATGAAGATTTCTTAGGGGACATGGACTTCAAGGTAGTAGGTACAAAAAATGGAATTATTGCTTGCCAAATGGACATGAAAGTAGAAGGGTTGTCTTATGAGGTATTAGGAGAAGCTTTGAACCAATCGAAAGAAGGTAGATTGCATATCCTAAATGAAATGGAGAAAACAATTACTTCTGCTAGAAGCGAATTCAAAGCACACGCACCTAGACTTGAAAAACTAGTTGTTGACAAAGAATTCATTGGAGCTATCATTGGACCTGGAGGAAAAATTATTCAAGCATTACAAGAAGAAACGGCCACTACAATTACAATTGAAGAAGTGGATGGTAAAGGTGTTGTTGAAATATCTTCTCCTAACAAATCTGGAATTGATGCGGCATTAGCTAAAATCAGAGGAATTGTTTCTGTACCTGAAGAAGGGGAAGAATATTCTGGAGTTGTTAAGAATGTAGTAGACTTTGGTGCTTTTGTTGAATTCTTACCTGGCAAGCAAGGTCTTCTTCACATATCTGAAATTTCTTGGGAAAGATTACCAAGCATGGATGGTGTTATGAAAGAAGGCGATAAGGTAGAAGTGAAACTTATTGGAGTTGATGCTCGTTCAGGCAAATTTAAGCTTTCCAAGAAAGCCTTAATGCCTAAACCGGAACAAAGCTAAAAAAGGTTACTATCATCAATAAAAAAGTGACATGTGGCTAACACATGTCACTTTTTTTTGCCCTATAAATTCCTTATATTTGGAGGTTAGAGTTAAAATTACTTGAGAATTAATATCTACATTAAAACGTTGTTAATTTATTTAACAATAATCCTACTTCCAATTTCTATGATTGGACAGGTTACTGCTGACTTTACAGCAACTAATTCTCAAGGTTGCTCCCCACTAAATGTGAAATTTAGTGATTTTTCCACTGGAGCAATCACAAGCTACTTGTGGGATTTTGGTAACGGCAATTCTTCCACCCTAAAAGATCCAAGTGCAATTTACATTACGCCCGGCACATACACAGTAACTTTGACCGTGAAAGACATCTCTAGCAATTCATCCACAGAGACTAAAACTAAATTTATAACAGTATTTAATGGCCCCACGGCCAAAGCTTCTTCCTCTACGCGAAAAGGTTGCATTGATGATGTTATTAATTTTACTGATATAAGTTTGAAAGGAGATACTACCATCACATCCTGGAGATGGGATTTTGGAGATGGGACTATTTCTAATTTAAAAAACCCAAGTCATGCGTATAAATCATCGGGCCAATATAGCATTAGACTAATTGTTACAGATTCAAATGGCTGTGAACACACTACTACTCTAAACAATCACATCACCATAAACCCTGACCCAGATGCCAGCTTTACCATTTCCGCACCTTATGGCTGCTTAGTGCCACATACTACAAATCTATCTGCAAAAGCATCCGGTCTTACATACAATTGGAATTATGGGGATGGTAATGGAGGACAAGGTCAAAACCCTTCCGTTACTTACCAAAGCCAAAATACATTCAAAGTTACTCTAGAAGTTACAGATAATTTAGGATGTAAAAGTCAGAATTTTCAAGATGTAATCATTGCAGATCCCATTCCAAAAATATTTTCAAGTAAAACAGAAACCTGTATAGATGAATTTATAAATTTTGTGGGCTCGACTACTCCCAATGTAAGTAGCGCAACATATGATTGGGATCTTGGAGATGGAAGAACCGTTAGAGGTTCTGCCTTTTCACACAAATACAAATCAGCTGGATATTACACTGTAACTTTAAAAGTCACTACTTCTGGCTGCACTGGTACCATAACAAAGACAAATCTCATTCAGGTGAGGAAGAACCCCAAAAAAGACATCAGTGCCTCTGATTCAATAGTTTGCGATAGGGAAAAAGCAGTTGACTTCCTAGATAATTCGCCAGATATTGTAAAGCGATTGTGGTCTTTTTCTAATGGAGAGAAGAGTGGATTAAAATCTCCAAGTATACTATTCCTAAATGGTGGTGATTACAATTACATTCTTGAAGTCGAGGATAAATTTGGCTGTACCAGTAAATTTAATGGCAGTATTAAAGTTTCTGAAATTAATGCTAATTTTAGCACATCCGAGATTACGGGAGATAGTATACCTAGCTTAAAAAGAAATAGACCTCAATATGGTAAATGTACTCCACATCTTTTAGAACTAAAAGATAGTACAACTAGTTATTTCAAAGTTGATAAAATAACTTGGGACATGGGCGATGGGGCACCCTTTAATGCAAATAAAGGCGATAAAACTTACATAAAAGCAGATACACTTGTGCATGGATGGCTGTGGGCACAAGACATACATGGTTGTAAAGATTCTATTGATTTCTTCACAGAATTAGGAGATAGTACATACCCTAGCTTTACATCAGACAAATGGGAAGTATGCAATGGCGATACAATCAACTTTACTAACACAAGTTTTGATTCTTTGAATATCACAAAAGTAAAATGGGATTTTGGTAAAGGAGACTACCATAGCTTCAACGTTTACAATATAGTGCCAGACAGTTTTGAAGTGAAGCTAACTACGTATCACAATAATTGCTGGAATGACACTACAATTCGTGGCTTTAAAATCATAGGACCCTATGTAGAAATTGAATCCAATTATAATCCATGTAGTAGAGACTCAATATTACTTAAAGCCAATGCATACCAATATGATTCCTTAGTTTGGGTTGATGCAAACAACAAGGTATTATCTCACGATACCCTATTAAAAGTGCCTGCAATAAGTAACAAAATGTATTATGTTAAAGCAATAAGTGACCTTGATTGTGACCAAATGGATTCAATCAGTATTGTCTTAAAGGACCAAACTGCTTTGAATGTTGATTGGCCAGAAGTGACGGACTGTGCTCCTACTTCAACTACTTTTGAATTAGCCTCTCAAGACTTTTTTAGCCCTAGGTGGATTTTCAATAACAAAGATACATTTACTGATTTTAAAGTACAGTACAAATTCATCAAGGCTGGCAATTATACTGTAAGATTAGAGGCTTCTTCCAGTGGAAAATGTTATGGAATAGAGAATATGTCCTACAACATTCCAGGAGTTATTGTAAAAGGCAATGTAATTTCAAAAGACACCTGTCTTCCTTTTAATGTTGAGTTATACGATAGTACCTATTCCACAAACCGATCAAATACTTTTTTCTGGGTAGTGAATGACAAAGATACCATTTTTCATTCTTCCATTAAAACAGATTACTCTGCTAAATTCACTGGCAGAAATGGTAAAATTAAATTTGAACTTATTGGCACAGATCACAACCAATGCAACTCTTCACAAATTTTTGAAGTGCTAGCTGGTGGGCCATATGCCGATATATTTAATTACAACACCAGACAGTGTGATTCTATTTATGTAGACATTAACTTATTAAATAAATCCAAGGATATCACTTTTATTTCATGGAATTACAAAGGGAAAGAAATAGGCAATCAGAATTTCACAAACCTCCTTCTACCGTATAACATTGAAAATACTATAACTGTAAAACTTGCAGATATTCATGGTTGTAAATCAACTATTACAAAGAAAATATATGTTCAGAAAAAAATCAACGCTAATTTTTCTTCTGATACTACTGGCAGTTTTTGCCCACCTCTAGAGGTATATTTTCAAAACCTTTCCACCTCACAAGAGCCAATAGCAGAATACGAATGGGATTTTGGTGATGGTACGTATTCTTATTTAGAAAATCCTGGAAAGCTTTATCTTGTTCCAGGCAAGTTTACTGTAACATTAACTATTACTGACATTAAAGGTTGCAAAAGCACTAAAATAGCACCAGATTTCATCCTTGTAAATGGACCCACCGGAAGCTATTCCTTTGCTCCAAATGAAGGTTGTAGCCCTTTGAATGTTAAGTTTAAGTCCACATCACAAAATGCGGAAATTATTAAATGGGATTTAGGTGATGGCAAGGTTTTGAATGGAGCAAATCAAGAATTGACGTACGACAGAATAGGCCAATATATACCTCTGCTTATTCTTGAAGATAAGTTTGGATGCTCTTACACTATGCCACCTATTGACACTATAAATGTTCGGGGTTTCCCAATAACTAAATTCCAAGCAAACAACACCTGTTTTGGAGAAAAAGTTAGATTTTCAAACGAAACAGACAGCAGTGAAGGTACTATAACCAGCTATTATTGGGATTTTGGTGATGGAAATAATTCCAATATTAAAACACCAAGGTACACATTTACCTCAGGTAAAAAACATCAAATAAGTCTTATCGCTACCAATAAGTTTAATTGCATAGACACGCTTACCAAAACAATCAATCTATTTGAACCAATTGCAAAAATAGATTTCAGCAAAAAGCAGTATTGTCTTGGAGAAAACATTGGCATTCTTAATAAATCTTCATCAGACACGACGATAAAGGAATACAATTGGCTTTACGCCAACAAGGAGATAAGCAAGGAAAAAACCCCTCAATTCACAGCAGATAAAGTTGGAAACCACTCTATTAATTTAGAGATAATGGATGACGCAGGATGTAAAGACACCATTAATTTACCCAATACAATTGGAGTAGGTGACACCATCGCTCCTCTCCCACCACTAATCTATAGAGCCAGTGTTTTAAATGATAACTCCATAGATATTACTTTTAAGAAGGACTCCATTGTTGATTTCTTTAAATACGAATTATTTAGAGAAATTGGGGCCAATAGCTTCACGAAGATTAGTGAAATAATAGACCAGTCCGATACTACTATTTACGACAATGGAATTAATACACTGCATCAATCTCATTGCTTTGTGGTTAGTAAAGAAAATATTTGTAGGGTTAAAACAGATCTTTCTAAACTGAAAAAACATTGTACAATTGAGGCTACAGCATTAGGCGGATTTAACAAAATAGATCTAGATTGGAATCCATATCTAGGTTGGAATGAAGTAGATAGTTATTACGTATACAGACAAGAGCGGTTATACCCAGATAGCTTTACACAAATAGCAAAATTAGATGGTAATACCTTTGGCTATACTGACACTAGTCTTTATTGCCGTGTGGAGATGACTTACAAAATATTGGCGAAGCAACAAAACAACTTAAATACCCAATGGTCATGGAGCGATACAACTAAGGCAAAGCCTATATATGAAAATGTTGTGCCGCCAAATGAAATATGGAGGACTACCGTAGTAGACGACGAATACACGAGCCTAGATTGGCTACCTATAACAACAAACATATACCCTATTGCCTTTTATAAAATAGCTGTAAAAGAGGGAGAAGGAGACTACAAGGAGCTTCCAGAAAACATAGACCCTGGGTTAAGAACTTTTGATTATTTGAAAACAAAAGTAGATTACTACAATTACCATTTCCAAATGTACGCCGTAGATGTTTGTGAAGACAAAAGTGCAACTAGTATCCCAGCGAAAACGGTGCTATTAAATGTTCAATTGAGCGAAGCATTTAGACCTTCTCTTACGTGGACTAAATACCAGGGATGGGCTGAAGGAGTTGATGAGTATGTAGTAGAATTACAGGATGAATTTGGTGTCTTCCTAGAAATAGGAAGAACTGCTGGTGAAGATACCTTCATGATAGACGATGTTTCTCCTTTCAACTGCATAGAAAGTTATTGTTATAGAATAACTGCAATCAGAAACCAACCATTTAACTTTCCAGATAGCACTCATTCGGTAATTAGTCACAGCAACATCGATTGTGCACCAGTAGAATCAAAAATATTTGTACCTAATGCCTTTACCATCAACTCAGACAACTTAAATGAAGAGTTTACAGTTAAAGGTATTTACATCAAGGAATACAACATTAAACTATTCAATAGGTGGGGAGAAAAAGTATACGACAGTAATTCATTCAAGGAAAATTGGGATGGAACCCACGAAGGTAAAGACGTAAGTCAAAACGTATTTGTATATTTAATAGAAGCGAAAGGAGTAGACAACAAGCTTTACCACCTAAGTGGAGATGTTACCTTATTAAGGTAAAATAATCCCTAAATTCATTTATTAATCCCAGATTTTACGCTTACTTTGAGTTATGCTTGTTAAGACATATGGAAGTGCAGTCTATGGCGTAGATGCATTTACAATTACAGTTGAGGTAAATTTAGGTCAGGGTTCCAAATACCACATGGTCGGTTTGCCAGATAACGCTGTTAAAGAAAGTGAGTTAAGAATAGAAACTGCTCTAAAAAACAACAATTTAGCTTCCCCTAGGAGAAAGACTGTAATCAACATGGCTCCTGCAGATATCAAGAAAGAAGGAAGCGCATACGACTTAACCATAGGTACTGGAATTCTTGCAGCTAATGAAATCATCCCAGCTGAAGAATTAGAAAAATATGTTATCATGGGGGAACTTTCTCTGGATGGGACTTTAATGCCTATTAAGGGAGCATTGCCTATTGCTATTCAAGCAAAGAAAGAAGGATTTAAGGGCTTTCTTTTACCAAAACAAAATGCAAAAGAAGCGGCTATTGTAAAAGGGCTAGAGGTATATGGAATAGAAAGCATTCTTGACATTGTTTCATTCTTCACGGAGGAGAAAAAACCAGAGCCCGAGTTTGTTGACCCCAGAGGTGACTTTGAAAAAGACCATTCTGCCTTTGACATAGACTTTAAAGATGTACAAGGGCAAGAAAACATAAAAAGAGCAATGGAAATTGCTGCGGCAGGTGGTCACAACATCATTCTTATAGGACCTCCTGGAGCGGGTAAAACAATGTTAGCAAAAAGGCTACCTAGTATTTTACCTCCTATGAGTCTGCATGAGGCATTAGAGACTACGAAAATTCATTCGGTTGCAGGCAAATTAGGTTCAAATGGATCCTTAGTTAGTAGACGTCCATTCGTTTCACCGCATCATACCATAAGTGATGTTGCGCTTGTGGGGGGTGGCAACCAACCCCAACCAGGAGAAATATCTATGGCACACAATGGTGTGCTATTTTTAGATGAGTTACCAGAGTTTAAACGTACTGTTTTGGAGGTAATGCGACAACCATTGGAAGATAGAAAAGTAAATATTGCAAGAGCCAAGTTCTCTGTTGATTACCCAGCGAGTTTCATGCTTGTAGCAAGCATGAATCCTTGCCCCTGCGGATATTACAACCACCCAGAAAAGGATTGTGTATGCGCTCCGGGCGTGGTACAAAAGTATTTAAGTAAGATCTCTGGCCCTTTGTTAGATCGAATAGACATACATATCGAAGTGACTCCAGTAAGTTTTGATGAATTGGCAAAACAAGAATCTACAGCTGAAGACAGTACGCAAGTTAGAGAAAGAGTGATGGCAGCAAGAGAAATTCAACACAACCGTTTTGAAAATGTAAAAGAAGTACACAACAATTCTCAGATGCCAAGTAATATCGTAAAAGAGGTTTGCAAGATTGATAGCATTGGTATTGCCCTGCTTAAAAGAGCAATGGAAAAGCTTAACCTCTCTGCAAGAGCTTACGACAGGATTCTTAAAGTTTCAAGGACCATTGCAGATTTAGCAGAATCAGAGGAAATCAAGATAGAGCACCTAGCAGAAGCTATCCAATACAGAAGTTTGGATAGGGAGAGCTGGGCTGGATAGGTTTCTTCGATTTAAATAACAATATAATAACATCCTAGAAACCCTAATTCTCATTGATTCATTCTATTTTTGTTTAACGAAAATGGAACTAATAAAGAAATTTGTATAAACCATGGATATTATTGTCATAAGCCTAGTCGCTCTTTTTGCTTCACTTCTTACTTTCTTTTCGGGATTTGGACTTGGTACCATCTTACTACCCGCATTTGCCATATTTTTCCCTGTTGAAGTTGCCATTGCACTTACCGGAGTGGTTCACCTACTGAACAACCTCTTTAAAATGACAATTGTAGGTCAACAAGCTACGTGGCGAGTGGTGCTTAAATTTGGCATCCCTGCTATTATTGGGGCCTTTATTGGTGCATTGATTCTTATTAACTTTTCGGGCAGCACAGAATGGGCCACCTATTATATTGGAGATAGGGAATGTACCATCACGCCTGTAAAAGTAATCATTGCATCCTTAATGTTTGGATTTGCCTTATTAGAACTAATGCCGTTTTACAAAAAGCTAGAGTTTTCAGAAAACAAACTATATGTAGGTGGAGTTATTAGTGGATTCTTTGGTGGGCTTTCAGGACATCAAGGAGCGTTAAGAAGTGCCTTTCTTATTAAGTGTGGATTGACAAAAGAAAGCTTTATAGCCACTGGTGTTGTTATAGCATCAGTAGTAGATATTTCAAGAATTACTGTTTATTTCACTAGGTTTTCCGAGGTGGGTATTGAAGAGAATACACCCATACTATTGGCAGCAGTTGGAGCGGCTTTTACTGGAGCATTTTTTGGTAAAAGATTATTGAAGAAAATAACGATTGAGTTTGTTCACATTGCAGTAACCATCATGATAATGTTGCTGGCTCTTGTAATGGGACTTGGAATCATTTGACGGATTCTTCATCACTATCCGTTTATTTCAAAAATAAAGACTTCCTTCCCACGTTAGAACAAATAGGACATTCTTCGGGCTTATGTCCTCTTGCTGGACAATATTCTCTGCCAAAAAAGATAATCTGAAGGTGTAATTTATTCCAAGTATCTATGGCGAAAATTCGTTTCAAGTCCTTTTCTGTTTGCACTACGTTCTTACCATTAGTAAGATTCCAACGGTACGCCAGTCGATGAATGTGGGTATCCACTGGAAAAGCAGGATGCCCAAATGCTTGAGACATAACTACAGAAGCAGTCTTATGCCCCACACCAGGCAATGCCTCCAAATCTTCAAAGGACTCTGGTACTTCCCCATTGTGTTTGTCCATGATAATATGGGACAATTCACTTATTGCTTTGGACTTCCTAGGAGACAAGCCACAAGGCTTAATAATCTCTCTAATGGTATCTACAGGCACTTTTCTCATGTCACTGGGATTGTTAGCCACAGCCCACAATCCAGGTGTAATAAGATTTACTCTTTTGTCGGTGCATTGAGCAGAGAGCAACACTGCCACCAGCAAAGTATAAGAATCTGTGTGGTCCAAAGGGATAGGAACTGTAGGGTATAGTTCTTCCAGTTTCTTTTGAATAAAATCTACTTTATCAGACTTTTTCATCGCTTCCACTTCCATTTAAAAACATAAAATTATTAATATCTTTGCATCGTTGTGTCATTCTGACGCAGAATAGTACAAATTAAAACTAATTAATATGAAAAAAATAACTTTTATAGCGATTCTAGCAACATCTTTGTTGTTCACTTATGCAATAGACTCAAAGGCACAAGAGCTAACAGCCAACACTAAGAGTACAGAACAAATAAACAATCCTAAACAGGATAAACAAGAATTAAAAAAATCAATCGTGTTACGATTAGATGAACTTAAATCTATAGACAAGTCCAAATTGACTTCGGCAGAAAAAAAAGAGTTAAGAAAAGAAGTAAGAGCAATTAAGAAAGATGCTTCAAATAATGGTATTTACATATCCACTACTGCGATAATTGTTATAATACTTATTATCATCATACTATAAATAAAGATTTAATACGTTTATGGAAGCCTCTAATGTTAAAACATAAGAGGCTTTTTTATTGACTCATTCTCTTAATTTGTAAAACAATTTATTGACTCTGGGCTTTCATCTTCTTAAGATTAAGTAACATGTCCTTAGTCATTTCTTCTAGGTTATAATCTGGCTTCCAACCCCATTGCTGCCTTGCCTCATCATCGTTTATGCTCATAGGCCATGAATCTGCAATAGCTTGTCTTTCATCTGGATTGTATTCCGTAGTAAAACTAGGCACTTCTTTCTGAATAGCAGCTGTGATTTCCTTCGGGGAAAAACTCATTCCCGCCACATTGTAACTACTTCTTATTTTTATTGAATCTGATGGTGCATCCATGATACCTATTGTAGCTTTTAATGCATCTGGCATGTAAAGCATAGGTAATTCGGTATCTTCCGTCAAGAAACAATTGTGCTTCCCAGTTTCTAATGCATCGTGGTAAATGGAAACGGCATAATCCGTAGTTCCACCTCCAGGGGCAGACTTATACCCGATTAAGCCAGGGTAACGAATACTTCTCACATCAACGCCATATTTCTCATGGTAATATTCACAATATCTCTCCCCAGCTAATTTACTTATCCCATAAATTGTATTGGGATCCATCACACAATTTTGAGGCGTATTCTCTCTAGGTGTATTAGGTCCAAAAACGGCAATAGAGCTTGGCCAATAGATTTTCTTAATAAAATCCAATTCCTTCGCTGCATCTAAAACATGGAAGAGTCCATCCATGTTCAATGTCCAACCTAATTTAGGCTTCTTCTCAGCAGTAGCAGAAAGCAATGCAGCCAAATGATAAACCTGAGCTGGTTTGTATTTATGTAACAACTCGCCTAATCTATCTTTATTTAGAATATCTAATTGCTCAAAAGGACCATTTACCTCCTCTGGTACTCTAACATCTGAACCTATTACGTTATCAACACCATAAGTCTTTCCCAATTCCTCCGTAAGTTCTGACCCCAATTGCCCTAAAGAGCCTATCACTAATATCTTTTCTGCCATGATTAAATTATTGTGTTGCGAAATTAAGATTATATTTCATTTTGTTTGACAAGGCCAATAAAAAAAATCCAATTACCAAATAGGTTTTAATTCCTATCTTTGCCTACTTATAAAATGGTAAAAATAGGTGACATAGAAATAGCAGAGTTCCCATTGATTCTTGCCCCAATGGAAGACGTGAGTGATCCTCCCTTCAGATACGTATGCAAACAACAAGGGGTTGACTTAATGTTTACCGAATTTATCTCTTCCGAGGGATTGATTAGAGACGCTGCAAAGTCAAAGGAAAAATTAGATATTTTTGAGTACGAAAGACCTGTTGGTATTCAAATTTTTGGCAACAACATAGAGAGCATGAAGCAAGCCACCGAACTTGCTAGTGCGGTAAAACCAGATATTATTGACATAAACTATGGCTGTCCTGTAAAAAAGGTTGCTTGCAAAGGAGCAGGAGCTGGAATTCTTCAAGACATAGACAAAATGGTTCGGATGACTAAAGCCATTGTGGAATCAACAGATTTACCTGTAACCGTAAAGACGAGGCTTGGTTGGGATGAAGACACTAAATACATCGTAGAAGTAGCAGAAAAGTTACAAGATGTAGGAATAAAGGCCATTAGTATCCATGGAAGAACTCGTAAACAAATGTACAAGGGCGAAGCAGACTGGACTCTTATTGGTGAGGTAAAAAACAACCCTAGGATGCATATCCCCGTTTTTGGAAACGGTGATGTCACTACTCCGCAGATAGCATTAGAAAAAAAGAACAAATACGGCGTGGACGGGATAATGATAGGTAGAGCTAGTATCGGGTATCCTTGGATATTTAGAGAAATGAAACATTTCCTAGCAACGGGAGAAGAACTTGCGCCACCCACTTTTGCCGAGAGAAAAGAAGCTTGCATTACCCATTTTGAAAAATCCATGCAATGGAAAGGAGATTGGAAAGGAGTGGTTGAAATGCGCAGGCATTATGCCAATTACTTTAAAGGAATTCGCAACTTTAAACCAACCAGAATGGAATTAGTCACTGAGGCCGATCCTGACAAAATACGTGCTATTCTAAACAACCTTAAAGAAGAACATTTCTTAGAACCCGCTTTTCAATAAATGGGAAGTAAAAAAGACAAAAACAAAGAGGGTAGTAACAAGAAAGAAAGTTACTACCTGAACGAAGATGGGTTTCTGGTCTTCACATCTTACTATCTAAAAAAACGTGGCCTCTGTTGCAAAAATGGTTGTAAGAATTGCCCTTGGGGATTTAGAAAGAAATAAACGATTTGCATTTCTCACCTATTTCTTGGATATTCGTACTACCAACTAACACTTGTTAGTCAAATGAGTAGAAAACTAGAAATACAAACTGCAGCGCAAAGATTGTTTAAAAAACACGGTTATGCCGTTGCTAGCATGCGTGACATTGCTAGTGAAATGGACATGGAAGCAGCATCACTGTACAATCACATTGAGTCCAAAGAAGAAATTCTATACAACATTTGTTTTGGCTTAGCCAATAAATTAAACAATGCCATTGAGGAGGTAAACGACATATACTTCAATTCGGAGGAAAAATTAAGAATGGCTGTTAAGTTTCACATTGAAACTCTTTGTGAAGATTTAGATGCTGCATACGTATTTGTGCACGACTGGAAATACCTTACTGGGCAAGCTCTAAAAGACTTTAAAGCTTCTAGAGACATGTATGAAAATGGCATTCGAACTATCGTTGAAGGTGGCGAAAAAGAAGGACTATTTGAAGAAAACAACAAAGGATTTGCAACGTTGACTATACTTTCTTCGTTAAACTGGATAGTAGAGTGGTATAAAACAGAAGGAAGATTGAGTCCAAAAGAAATTGCAGAAAAGCTAAGTGACTTTATACTCACAGGATTAAAAAAAGAAAAATTATAAAACATGTACGGAAACGCATACATAGACCCAAACGACAAAACTAAATTTGATGGTGAAGACCCAGTAAAGCTTGCCGAATTTGAAGCAAGAATTGCAAAAGGGGATAAAATTGAACCGAAAGATTGGATGCCTGCACAATACAGAAAGCAACTTGTAAGAATGATTGAGCAGCACGCTCACTCAGAAATAATAGGTTCCTTACCTGAAGGCACATGGATTACAAGAGCACCTGGATTTAGAAGGAAGCTAGGATTAATTGCAAAAGTACAGGACGAAATTGGCCATGGACAATTATTGTACTCCGCAGCTGAAACATTAGGGAAATCTAGAGAGGACATGACCAATGATTTAATCAATGGGAAGTCCAAATACTCGAACGTTTTTAATTACCCAGCAAAAACTTGGGCCGACTCAGCAGTTATTGCGTGGTTAATTGATGCAGGTGCAATTGTAAATCAATTGGCAAATTCAAAAGGAAGCTACGGACCATATTGCAGGGCTTTAGATAGAATATGTGCCGAGGAGTCTTTCCATCTTAAATATGGACACGACAATGTTGTTTTCCTAGCAACAGGAACACCTATTCAAAGGCAAATGGTACAAGAAGCTATGACTAGATGGTGGCCTCCTATTATGCATTTCTTTGGACCATCTGATAAACTTTCCGTGCATACGGAAACACTTATGAAGTGGAAAGTTAAAATGGGAACAAATGACGAGATGCGTCAAACATTTCTTGACATGTATGTTCCTAAAATTTGGGACTTAGGTCTTACCCTTCCAGATCCTAACCTTAAGAAAAACCAAGAAACTGGACTTTGGGAATACACGGAACCAGACTGGGAAGAATTTAAAAGAGTAATAAATGGCGATGGCCCTTGCAATGCTGAGAGGCTTGCCGTAAGAAGAACTGCAGAGGAAAATGGAAGATGGGTGAGAGAAGCTTTAATGCATAAAAACGACAAATACGTAACACCATTGTCTTAAATCATACAAATAAAACGAAAATGAAAAATCTATTATCATACCTAACCTGTTTCTTATTTGGAGCAACTGCATTCGCGCAAGTTCCTAATGGAAGTTTTGAAGTTTGGAACAAAGAGTCTGTAAATGTTCTTAAAGGATGGAACGCTCAAGGTAAACACACAAAAGTAAGTGGGCCAAACTCCAGCGACGCTGTTAGAATTACAACAGATGAAGATGGAAACATTGGAGCTGTTGCCTATGTGAATTTTAGTGATGATTTAGCAAACCTACAAGGAGGATTTGCCTATTCCGGCAAACCAGATAAGCTTAAAGTAAACCTGAGGTACGAAATTCCTTCTGGCGACACTGCAGCAATCATAATTTCAGCATCATCTTCTGGGCAAACCTTTAGCTTTAACCTTTTTGAAATAACAGGGACTCAAAACACTTTTGTGGATCAGGAGTTTACTATTTCATACTTTTTACCACTTACACCTGATTCTATCGTATTAGGGTTCGTTTCAGGTAATATTGAGGGAGAATCATTACCAGGAGGTTGGATTGAGGTTTCTAAAGCAGAATTCCTTGATGGAAGTGGTGCGACCATGGCAGCAATACCCAATGGAGACTTCTCACAATGGGTGCCAAAAATATCAGAAACTTTAGATGGGTGGAATACTTCAACAGATTTTGTTAGAGCTTTTAGCTCTGATTTAGAACCAGTTAAAAAAGATTCTAATGCTACAAGCGGCAACTATTCGTTAATGCTCAAAACTGTTTTAGCCGAAGATGACACGATTGCAGGTCTTGCTTTTACAGCGAAAAACAAAAATGACTTTGATGTTGACCAGCCAACATTCAAGGTGGACGAAAAACATTTAAGTATTCAAGGAAAATACAAGTATGCACCAATTGGGAAGGACTCTTTCACGGTATCTGCAATTTTGTATTTCCAAGGCTCAGTAGTTGCAACAGCTCAATTCAAAGAGGGAAACACAACAGATACTTTCCAATTTTTCTCCATGGACATTACTTACCATACACCTCTAACTCCAGATAGCGCTACCTTGGCAATTTTCAATACAGACCCCGATGTTCCAGGCCCTCCAGGAACTACTTTGTGGATTGACGAATTGTCACTTAAGGAATGGACAACAAATATGGGCAATTTAAAAAAGGTAAACTTTGAAATTTACCCTAACCCTTCTAATGAAATTACAACAATCAAACTAGAAGACGCTTCAACCTATTCCATATCAATTTTAAATATGAATGGACAACTAGTTGAAAACTTCAACAACATTCACTCAAAGTTAGAACTTAATGTAAACAACTATAGTCCTGGAGTATATTTCATTGAAATAGAATCCAAAACTGGGAAAGGAACAAAAAAATTAATTGTAGAATAGCAAAGGCCTATGTCCCATTCATTAAACATAAGCTATGAAAATAAAATCTTTAGACCCTAGAATAAGTAGGGAAGAAATATTGGAAGGAGAATCCTTTCAAGAGCTAAAACCTTTAGGGCATTGGCCAACTTACGAAGTGTTTCACCAAAGAAAAAGAGGAACACACCATGTTCATGTAGGTAGTGTTCATGCGCCATCTGCTGATCTTGCAGTACTTTTTGGAAAAGAACAATATGCAAGACGTGGCACATGCGTAAACTTATGGGTTGTAAAAACAGAACACGTTTTCGCAACGGAATACGAAGACTCTGACATATTTGAGACTACCAAAGATAAAATCCATCGTGACCCAGGAGAATACAAAGTAATGGATAAAATTAAAGCGTATAAAGAGAAGCAGAAAGCATCATGAACTATACAGAAAAAGAGATAGAGGCATTAAAAGACCTCCTTTATAGAATTGCAGATGACCAATTAATTATGGGTCACAGAAATAGCGAATGGACTGGTCTAGGGCCAACATTAGAAGAAGACATTGCCTTTTCATCGATGGCACAAGATAAAATTGGACACGCTCAAGCAATGTTTCAATTACTTTATCAACTAGGTGAAATAGACCCAGACCAAAACGCATTTAATAGACCAGGTGGAGAAAAAGACTTTAAAAATTGTCACCTAACGGAATTTCCAATGGAGGATTATGCCTTTAGTTTAATGCGCCATTTTTTCTTTGATCATGCAGAGTTAATTCGTTTTACCTTACTTAAAGAGTGCCACTTTACACCTCTTTCACAGATTGGTAAAAAAATATCTGGAGAGATTAAATACCATGTATTACATGCCAATATTTGGTTAGAGCAACTAGGTAATGCTACCGAAGAAAGCATTGCTAGAATGCAAACTGCAATTAACCTAACATTCCCATTGGCATTAGGCATATTTGAAGCTGGTAAGGATGAAGAAACATTGGCATCTGCCAATTTATTTAAAGGAGAAGAGTTTCTTAAAAGAGAATGGCTAAAGGAAGTGAAACTTATTATTGATAAGACTAAACTAACACTGCCTCTTGTAGAAGAAGTTGATGCATCTTTAGGTGGCAGAAAAGGCTACCACACAGAACACCTTAATCCTCTTCTTGAGGAAATGACAGAGGTTTTTGCCATTGACCCAAGTGCAGAATGGTAAAAGAATCCGTAATACGAGAGCATTTATTACTTGTTAAGGATCCAGAAATCCCAACACTATCTATTGTTGATCTTGGAATAGTTACTAAAATAGAGAGCAATGTTGACTCTATCTATGTGCAACTTACTCCTACTTTTGCTGGTTGCCCGGCACTTAAAGTAATAGAAGATTCAGTTGTTGAGAAGCTACAAACTGAATTCCCAAATCACGAAATCAAAGTAGAGACAAGTTTTGAAACCCAATGGACTACAGATAGGCTTACACCAGAAGGAAAGAAAGCACTTCTTGATCATGGTCTTGCTCCGCCAGAAGATGGTAAAGGAAGAATTGAACTAGATGTATTATCGGATGTTGCTTGCCCTCAATGCGGTAGTCGAAATACAGATTTAAAATCTCCTTTTGGTGCAACCCTTTGCAGAACCATCCATTACTGCAACAATTGCTTAGAGAGCTTTGAGGCCTTTAAACCAGTAATTTAAAATTAACGCTTAATACCTCTTTTATTCAAGGCTCTTCTATATTTTCTTGCATTCCTATTATGCTCGGCATTTGTTTTCGCAAAATTAGAATATCCAGAAAAATCCTCCTTCGCACAAAAGAAGATGTAGTCGTGTTTCTTGTAGTTCAATACATGGTCTAAATAACTTGCTGGGCTAATGTAAATTGGTCCTGGTGGAATACCCGGATATTTATAAGTATTGTAAGGAGAATCAACTTCTTTATCTTCATCCAATACTCTCCTTATGGAAAAATCCCCTTTAGCAAATACCAAAGTAGGATCAGCTTGAAAAGGAATTCCTCTCTTCAATCTATTCAAGTAGACTCCTGCAATTATTGGTGCATCTTTCTTCTTGGATGTTTCACTAATAACTATAGATGCTAGTACAGAAACCTCTTGTGGGCTTAGGCCAATGTTTTTAGCCTTCTGCAATCTATTCTCATTCCAAAAAACCTTAAACTCTCTAAGCATCCTATTGTATACTTGTTCTGCATTTGTATTCCAATAAAACTTATAAGTATTTGGAATTAATAGGGTCCCAATATTTTCCGTTGTAAACCCATTTGCCTTGCATAAATCCGAGTCCTTCAATAAATTCAAAAAAATGGCGGAATCTGCTTCTAAGTTTCTACATATTAACCCTGCTGCCTTTTCCTTGGTCCTAGAATTATTAAATGTAATATTTACCTCTTCCTGAACACCACTCCTTAATAAGTTCACTAAATCATTATTAGACATCCCTTTATCAATTCTATACCTACCTGGCTTTACGTTATTCTTATATTTCTTTATATCCGCTAGTTTTTCAAAGGATGTATCATCTGTTATAAAATTGCTTTCCTTTAACCCACTAACTACATCTTGAAAACTGGACCCAGTTGCGATATACAAATATTTTCCGTTAGGGTCTATAACAACAGGGTTGTAAATCTTTGAGTAAAATCTATATCCGATGAATAAATTAATTACCAAAAAAACAACCCCAAAGATCTTCCACTTCTTCATTTTAGACCTATAAAGCTTTTAAACTCTTCTGCTGTTTTAATAGGGATTTCAATAAGTTCCATCTTAATGACCGAATACGAAAAATCCTCAATATGATAGGAGCTCAATCTATCTCCATCAATAAAATAAACCTTCCCTGTGTGATCCAAACATATAATTGCTGAGATATTATTCTTATCAAAGAAGATATTTCCTGTAGGGAAAGTATAAATAGTATTCGTGTTTTTATGTAAAACATAGCACCTCTTTAGGTCCAGTGGAATTCCACCATCGTTAGTGAAATTGGCAATAAACTCCTTCTTATTTTGAATGATTGCCGTATTAGTATTACTATAAATTCCAAATTCTGTTAGAGTTGCGCTTGACTCTTTATACCCCTCTTTTTTTCTACTTGACTCGTAACTCGAAATATACCTCTGTTCTTTTTGTGCAATTGTCCTATTAAACTCATCACTATGCATTTTCATAACAGAGGAGTACTTTTGATATAGTTTCCAAAAAGACTCCTTTTCCTCCTGAGACACATAGAAATCTAAGGTCCTGTAACCATGATCATCCTTAAACTCGATAACTCCTTTTGGGGAACCGTAATTGTAAATTATCCTAAGATCGAAATACCTTTTCTTTACAGTGTAATATTTAGAAAACTCCCTTCTTCCTTCAGGAAAATCTAACTTAAATTCATACTTTCTAAAAGCTCTTAATTCACTAAACAAATGATACTCGTAAGCATCTTCCAATTTAAATCTAATTAAAAATTTTGCATCACCTTCTTCCCTTGGTTGTTTGATAATCTTAACTAATTTTTTCCCTTTCTTAATACTAAGTGAGTTATTGGATTCTGAATAGTAGTATAGGGTTGAATACGAGTTAAACTTATTGCCTTTGCGTTTCTCAAAATTTTGCTTTTTATAGTCCCTTTCCATTAAATAGAAATAGCTAGGATTGGCATAACGCGCATCAAACATGGAATTATCAAAATCATAAATTTGATCTGTTTCATCTGGATTTGTCCAGTTAGAAAAAGATTGATACTTAATTTCACCTAGTTTTTTAGTGTAATAATACCCAGTCATTGGCCTCCACTTCAAACCCACTGGATCCAATATATATTGAGAAAATAAGGTATCTCTTGGCAACATAAAAGTCGCCTTCATTGCATACCCTTTTTTAAGTTTTGCTGGTTTCCCTTTTACAAATGCCTTCACCTCAAACATAGACAGTGGGTTTAATTGCACTTCTAAACCTTTGCGCCTTGCCTTCATTTGTAAACCAGCCAAAAAAACATTTATTGGATCTTGTAAATCTGCAAAGGCAATAGTCGTTTCTTCTTTTACAACAAACCCATATTCATCTGTTATTGAATTCGCAATAATTTTCAACTCAACCCCAGCGCTTGTATGAACAACATTGTTCTTAGTTGGATCTATCCTATAATACTCTATAGTTGGAGTCAGATAAGGTATAGGTATGTCTGCGGCAGGATGAGTGTGTGAGGCATAATCAATCATTGGAATTGTATCTTTAGACAACAAACTCCAGTTTAATGTATTAATAGTACTTTTTGGATCCTTGGACACCTGGCTCGTTTTACTAAACTCTGATTTTGGGAAATCATGTTGTAAATAAAAAATATCGAAAGGTTCTATTTCACTCCTATCGGAATAGAAGCGCAGTTCGATTTGCTTTAATTTTTTACCTTCTTTATAGGAGACGAATCGCTTGTCCATAGGGTAATCGATGTACTCAATATTGTTTACATGGGATGCATTATCAAAGACAGAGAGCACCTTAAGCTTAGGCATTTTTAATACGAAAGGTTTAATGTCAGTAAGGAAATCTAAACCTAGCCCCAACTCTGTTACTTGCTTTAATTGTGCAGCATAATGCATTATTGAATCCATATCAACAGGAAAAAAGTCACCTAAAACATTAAGTTTTTTGGTCCTTTTAACTTGCAACAAAAGTTTATAATTCTCTACTACGGGCCCTGGATGAACAATAGTAAGGGAATTCAGTCTAGGGAAATTATCTATATAAGTTAAATCAGAACTATTTTCATAGGTCATGTAATAAACAATGTCTTCAAAAAGATCCAAGGTATCCCCACCATAGTTCCTCAAGCTGCCGCTATAATTCCTTAGCTTAATCTCATAAATCTCCACCAGGTTATACAATACAGAAATTGCTTTATTAATATCTACCTTCCCATTAATCGAAACCGAGTTTACATGAGAATAAGCATGATAATTTTGAGAAATCTCATTCAAGTCGGCCATGTTTCTAATGACCATCTGATTCTCCCTACCACCCTTTACTTTATTCAATGGATAGTGTTCAAAGAAACATTGTCCCACAAGTGGAAATAAAATTAAATTAAATAGAATGAATAAAAAGAGATTTTTCATTTGGCATTAAACGTTAAGCCCTGTTACCATAGTACAAAGACTATTCCTTCTTTTTGTTTGGTCTTCTCTTAAAAGGTTTCTTCCCTTTGGGTCTATTTTTATTACTAGGTCTTTTGGAACCTTTAGGTCGAGCTGTTTTCGTATTATCAAATCTACTTAAATCTGTCTCAGACAATAGATCTGTATTCAATTCTACCTCTGGGACCTCTGCTTCCACGGCAAAACCTTTTAAGGATTCTGCTTTCTTACCATTTTTGTTCATAGCAAGAATTTCATTTACCTTTTCAAGTTCTAATGGAACCCAATCGGTTTGTTTTGGTAAATGAAACCACAACATCCTCTTCAGAATATCTGTTTTTACACAAAAAGCAATTCCATTTTCCGTTTCAAGCTTAATCTGCTTTCCCTTAGGGAATTCACTTAAAGCTTCTTTGTAGGTATCTAACTCATAATTTAAGCAACACTTTAATTTACCGCACTGCCCAGATAATTTGGCCATGTTAATGGATAAATTTTGACTTCTTGCAGCTGAAATAGACACTTGCTTAAAATCTGTTAGCCAAGTAGAACAACACAATTCTCTACCACAAGATCCAATTGCACCTAACCTTGCAGCTTCTTGTCGATAGCCTACTTGTTTCATCTCTATTCTTGCATTAAACTCTGAAGCATATCGTTTAATTAAATCTCTAAAATCAACTCTATTTTCTGCAGTATAGAAGAAAGTTACTTTTTTGCTATCTCCTTGGAATTCAATATCACTGATCTTCATTGCTAGATTCAATTCCATTGAAATAACTCTTGCCCTTTCCAAAGTACTAACCTCTTTCGATTTTGCATCGTGGTATTTTTCTAGATCACCTGCTGTAGCTTTCCTGTAAATTTTCTTAATTCGAGTATCGTCTTCAGACATTCCTCTTTTCTTAAGCTGCAACCTAACTAAATCACCACTCAATGAAACCTGTCCCACATCATGTCCCATATCGGACTCAAGAACAACCATGTCGCCTGTGAAAAGCTCAAGATTCTCTACATTCTTAAAATAGGACTTTCTACTTCCTTTAAATCTAATCTCTATTACATCAAATGGTTTGTAATTTTCTGGATAAGATACATTCCCTAACCAATCAAATACATTCAGTTTATTACACCCACCGCTTGAGCAACTTCCATTACTTTTACAACCAGCAGGGCTACAACCTCCATTTTCCGTTCCACATGATCCACATCCCATTTATTTTTTCTTAAATATAGTTTTCAGCTCCAAAGATAGGTCAAATAATACAATCTTCACATTGCCATTTCTCTCAATCCAATACAGTGCATTGTTAAAAGATTCATAGGCTTTCTCACCAGATTTTGCAGTAAAATACTGCGAGAGTTTTTGGACAAAATTTCCCTCTTCTGGTGTAAGTTTGGAATCATTTACTTTATATGGGCTCAATATACATGCTCTAATGACATGCATTCCATAATGCAAATAAGATTTAAGATCCTCTCTTCCCTTGGTTGACAAGCTATTTACCATTTTATTAATTTCTGCCATATTTCCTTTAAAGCAGGATAAAAGCCATTCTCTTAATGGAGCAAATTGTGAACTTTCCATGTGCTCAATCAACTTAAAAGCCCTATTTAAGGAAGAATCCGATAAAAGCGCAATATTATTTGCTAAACCTTGTTCAAGCCCCTTTTGACTTACCAATACTTCTTCTATCTTTTCAATGGAAGGAATTTCCATTTGAAGTAATTGGGTTCTCGAAAGTATTGTCGTTAAAATTTTATCACTGTCTGCTGAGCATAATATAAAGACTGTTTTAGGAGTAGGCTCCTCAATTAACTTTAATAGAATATTCCCTTGCTCCTTCAGGTACTCAGGCAACCACAGCACCATCACCTTGAAACTCCCTTCAAAGGCTTTATAGCTCATTGCTTTAATCAATTCCCTGCATTGCTTTGTATTAATGTTTAATGCTTTGTTTTCTGAACCAATTTTATCTTTCCAATCCTGAGTATTGGAGTAAATATTTTCTGCAAACATTTCTCGAAATTGAGGCAAAAACTCATTTGTTGTAGCAGGTGTTGAGGACTTATTAAAAGTTGGAAAAACAAAATGTAGATCAGGGTGAATGAGTTGCTTGTGTTTAGCACAAGAATTACATTTACCACATGAATCTCCCTCTAGCGGTTCTTCGCAATTTAAGTAGGCTGAAAAGGCAATTGCTAGCGGTAAGCTACCGTTTCCATCAATTCCAGAAATCAACAAAGCATGAGGTACCCTTTCCCGACCCAAAGCATTCTGCATGGCCTTCTTCACTCTTTCTTGTCCTATGATGTCCTTAAATTGCATAATTAAAAGCAATAATACGGATAATTTAATGCTTGGAAAACAAAAAAGCACTCCTGTTCTAACAGAAAACAAAAAACCGATTTACATTCACTTAAGAACACTAATTCAAAGCAAACTCAAGGCAGTAAGAAAGCACAAATTAATTCTTTCTTTTACTGGCTATCAATAATTTCCGTAACATTTTTAAAATCATAAGGATGATCATAACCTGAAAAGAATGTTGAATCTTTTAACAACTCAAAGTTATCATTAAACACATTATTAAAAACAACACGAAAGGTATTTACCGATGATATTTTAGGATGCAAACTCTTGCTTTTATCATTTAATAAAATAGCATTTAATATTTTACCTCGCTCCTTAACAAAGGCTTCACTAGGATGCTCCCAGTCCTTACCAAGAAATGCGGTCCCATGATCTGACTGCAAAACAATTACAGGCTTACCTGGTTTTTTCAATAATGAATCTACTAATATTTTAATTTTCTTATTGACAAACTCCAATTGCTGCAAATAATATTTTTTATCAGTCTCGACCCAAGAATTATCCAATTTGATATCACTTGAAAAGTTAGCCCCATTTTCATCAAAAACATAAGGGGCATGTGGACAAACCATATGAGCAAAAACAAACTTCGGTTCTTTTATAGTATCGAGTTTATCAAGGTTATCAAAAGTGTATAATATATTATCCCTGTAATTATTGACTGAAAAATAATTCACAAAAGGAAGAAGAATTGTAGTTTGTAGAAAGGATGTTGTGAATTCGCCAATACTTTTTTCTTTGGGAAAGTTATAATCCGATTTAGAATTACCTTGTGTGATTCGCCACCCACTGCTAAAGTGAACTGTTTTGTAACCTTTGTTTTTCAAATACTTTATCACCTTATTTTCTGATATCATTTGATAAAGTACATTTGTATTTTTTGTTTCTACACCCAAAACATCTTTCAAATGTGTAATGTAATCCATATTTAGTGTTGCTGCAAGAGACAGAGAGGTATTGACATAATTACATCTACTTTCTGAGGCTATGTAAAAACCTCTATCTTTTAAAAATGCTTCAAAGTTACTGTTATCAAAGCCATGAAACTCTCTTAATACTCCTGAATTAGCATAACCATCCATAACTATATAATATATATCAGGGTATTTCGCATTACGGTTTTTGAGATCTCCATTCTTTTCTTCCAAAACATCCTCAGATGTGCCTAGAATTTGATTGTTTTCTTTGACATTGAATTTGTATACAGCAATCCTAATTACTATGATGGAAGTCAAACAAATTGAAAGCATGCTTAATATTCTTGAAATCTTTTTCAAATTCTTTTTTGTTCTAAAAAGAAAATAGCTACTTATAAGAAGTACTAAAATATACAATCCTCCAATAAACCTATGTTTATCATAAACAATATACCATTCTTTGAAAAGTTCTCTTATATGCCCAAAAGAGAAGAATAAGACAATAACCAAAAAGCCAAATAAGATGACTTTATTTTGATCCTTAAAAACAACTTTTGCAATAATTAGAAGTAGTAGAGAAGAGAAGAGAATTATGAATAAGAGAAAAATAATTTGCACAAAATAAAGTTCTCCAATATTTGTATAATAAATAGACAATAGAGGAAATATTGAAAACAATAAGGGGTAAATGATGTATCCGTTCTTTTTAAAAGGAGCTAACAAAAGTTGTTTCAACTTTAACCAGAATTTGGACAGAAAACGCTCAGAATTTTCCGACTTCATATTCGACATTAACCAGTTCTTTCCAATTGCAAAAACATTATTCAATGTCCAGTATAACACAAGTGCTGCAGAGAGATTGTAAAGCAAAACTAAAAATACTAGGGCAATTACGATTAACTGTATCTTTTCCGTTTTGTCTTGGTTCTTTGAATACAAATAACTAGCCAATAAATTAACCAAAGTCATTACAAATGGCAAGAGGTTAAAGGTCATCCCTCCAATGGCAATCAATCCATCTGGTTGATACAAGTCCTTAATTGGTCCAAAAGACTCCCCCTCAAGAGGTGTATATTCGAATAACATCCAATATGCAGTAAGGAAAAATGGCACTTGAATCAGAAGTCCTATGATACCAGTTAATGCGTAAAACGGACTATAACGATATTTCCTGTAAATCTCTTTTGTGTAATAGTATCTTTCTTGCTTATTCTTTACATCCTTGATTTCATCTAAGGAGGGCTGCATCTTTTCTTTTCTTAACCTCTCCTTATTTTGAATTATTTCCCCTATCCAAAACAATGGCAGCATTATAATGGTCACAGCAAGACTTAATAGTACAATCGATAAACCAAAATCATTTGTTAAGCTATAAAAGAGCTCGAGAATATATTTAAGAAATTTTACAAGAAACATTAATTAATACTTTTATCTATGGAAATAATTTGTTCTGCAGCTATTTTTCCGGCGTTCTTAAAATTGAATATATGTTTGTCTATTATTTCCTTGGTTACTTCCCTTGAAGAGCATTTGTCTATAATAGATGAAATATCTTTTATGTCTTCAAGATTTACAACATCTCCAACAGCTTTTAACAAGCCAATTACTGCAGTTTCTTGATCCAGATTTGAAGACTCGTATCCGCCGTCTTTCCAGTCAAATCTAATAGCAACAACTGGTTTTTTATATACAAATGCCATATCGAAAGTCATTCCAGAAGAAATATCACAGATCAAAAGCTTGGATTGACTAATTGCGCTTTCCCCTCTAGTTTCTTTATCAATCAATAAATTGGGATTTTCACCGTATGAAACAACAATATCATTTAACAATTCTTTATCTGAAATCCACGATTGAGGATGGGGTCGGAAAATAACCTTATGGCCGCCAATCAACAAATTGCCTATTATCTCCTTACCACATAACTGGAGGAAGCTTTTGTCTCCCCATGTTGGGGCTAACAAGATGGAATCCCCGTTACTTTCAGTCTCAGGCAAAAAGACATCATAATATGCACAACCTGTTCGGAATAATTGTTTAGGTATACTATTTCTTTTTTCCTCTAAAAACTTCAAGTTATCAATTTGAGATTCACTACTACAAAGAACAGAGTCAAAGTAATCAAATGCAAATTTCTTATAGGGATGTATATCAATAGGTGAATGGACAATATGACAATAATGCTTCGTGTTTTTTGACCTCTTTAATGCGATAACATCAAGTTGAGGTGTTGTCATCACACACATTTTTGCTTTTAACTGATTTAAAACATATATGGCCTGTCTAATGTTTCCTAAATAGTGAGTGACAACATATTCACTTGTAATTGAGAGACCTTCATCTTTTTCGTCAGCAGATAAATAAACTATTTTTTGTCTATTTTTTATAAGCTCGAGCACCACTGGTTCAAAGGTGCTCCAATATGCATTCCCTTCACTAAAAAAAACGATTTGACCTGTAAAATCAGATCTAATATTTCCTTTTGCGCCAAAAACTAAATACGAAATCTTATAGAACAAACCCTTTATAGAATAAAGGATGCTTAAAGCAAAACCAATCAGTGCACTGATTAGCAAACTACCCGTTCCTGGATCAATATATAGTAGTATTGAATTTTCTATCATCGGTAATTTATCCTTTTTCTATAACCCTAATGAATGATTTATCAAAATTAAGAAAACCCAAGTGGGCAAGAATGGCTTCTCAGTAAAATACATCGATTAAGTCCTTTTTATTAAACTTTCTTGGATTATTCTTAAGCCTCTCCATATTAATATTGTCTGATATTAATTGATGATTTTCTTTATTATCTATTCCAAGTTTAGATAATGATAATTCAATTCCAATTTTCTCTGTCAAATTCTTCAACAGCTTATTTGCTTCTGTTGCTGAATCTACACCGAGTAAATCACATAGAAGTCCTATGTTGTTGCGAACATATTTTTCACCCCTTGAGTCATTAACATCAATATTCGATACTTTTGAATTGAATTCAATAAATTTCGGTAAGGTTAAAAATACAGCGTGCCCATGAGGAATCGAAAAAAAGGAAGTAAATGTATAAGAAATAGCATGTGAGGCAGTAGTCTTTGAAATATTAATAGCCTTTCCCGCTAAATAGGAACCATGAGAGACTGCCATAGCACTTTCTTCAGTCGTTCTTAAAACACGGGTTTCTAAAAACTTTATAAGCAGTAAAATTGCTTCTTTTGCATATTTTTTTGATTCATCGGTTGACCTATTGCTCCAATATGACTCAATCGCTTGTGAAAGCGCATCTAATCCTGCACATGCAGTTAAATAACTAGGTTGGGATAATGAAAATTTATAATTCAAACCCACAACATCTGGTAAAAGAAAATTATTTGTTACAGAATATTTTACTTTATCATGATACACAACAGCAAAATGAGTTGCCTCAGATCCTGTTCCTGTCGTAGTTGGAATTGCGATTAATGTTTTGCCCTTATTAAGGATTGTCGCATTTTGATTAACTATACTAAAATAGTCCTCTCGATGATTTGCTGAAAACACATTTACTAACTTAGCCATGTCTAAAGCACTCCCTCCTCCAATAGCTATTACTAAATCACAATTGTGCTTGTTGAATAATGACATCCCTGATAGAACATCTTCGTATTTAGGATTTTCTTCAAAATCATTAAACTGAATAAAATTGAATCCTTTTAAAGCGGACTCAATAAAATTTTTAGCCCCTGACAACGAAAATGATTTTTTCCCAGTTACAAGAAAAATAGTTTTTGGTGATTTCTTTTTAACTAAGTTTCTTAAGTCCTCTATTTGAATATTTTTATAGCACTTTTGACTCATTTCTTTAGAAATTCCATAAAGGATGTTTTATTCTGTTGCGGAGTACTTGTTGGTCTACCTAAGTTTTCTCTAGCCCCTTTATTTACTTTTATCTCCAGAAAAGCACTACCCTTGTGAGCCGCTAATAATTTTAAATTTTCTATGATCTCCAATGCAGTGCAAGCCGAATTAGAGAATGTGTAACCACATGCTTTTGCTATTAATGGGAAACTAATGTTAAAACCAACAGTAGGTTGTCCCCCAACAGAATCATGAGCGCCATTATTAATAACAATATGCTTAAGGTTTTTAATGTTTACCAGAGTTCCATTTACTGCTAAAGAACCCATATGCATTATTACTGCTCCATCTCCATCTAGACAATATACATTTTGTTTTTCTTTTTCCTTAGCAATACCTATTGCAATCGAAGAAGCGTGGCCCATTGCGCCAACTGTTAAAAAATCATTCTCATGACTTTGGTTTAGCAATTCTCTATACTCAAAAACTTCTCTTGAAGTTTTTCCTGTTGTTGAAACAACAATATCTTTATTTTTAAGAGAATCAATTATTAACTGAACTGCTCCTTCCCTGTTTAATTCAAAGGCAGATAATTCAGTATTTTTTAAGGTATACTTTTCAAAAGTGTTTTTACGTACCAATAATACGTATGGTTTCGACTCTTTTATTGCAGTTTTAATTGCAGTATCTAAAACAATTGTGAAATCGCTATTTGCATCCAGTATCTGATATGGAATTTTCATTGCTTGAAGCAAATCTTCATTTATTTCACCTTGTCTTATATGCTGTGGCTCATCTTTAATGCCTGGTTCACCTCTCCAGCCAATTAATAAAAGCATAGGGATCCCATAAACTTTTTCATCGGCGATCGATAAAAGTGGGTTTATTGCATTTCCTATTCCCGAATTTTGCATATAAACCAACGCTAATTTAGTTGTGGCTAAATAATGTCCTACAGCAAGACCAATAGACGCTCCTTCATTTGCAGAAATTATGTGATTCTCTTTTGGTACATTGTCCGTAATGAAAGCGCTTATATCTTTGAGTAATGAGTCAGGAACTCCTGTATAAAAGTCAACACCTCGAATAAATAAGTGCTTGCAAAATTCAGAAGTATTTATCATTTTGTTTACATTTATTTTGTTCCTGGAATAAGTTCTAAGATTTCTTTAATAGAAATACAATTATCACTTGCCTCAAATGATCTTTTATGAGTTAAAATTGATTCAGCAGTATTAAGCATTGCAGGATAAGCGCTTCGAAGTAAATGATTAGCATAGATTACTATATTAACTCCTGCCTTTGCTAATTCATCCTCATAGATAGTGTTATAACTTGACGGCACCGCTATCAGAGGCACTCTTCTTTTAAATTTTTTATACTCTTTACAGAATTCTAATATTTCGTCTGGACTTTTTTCTTTCGAATGGATCATAATGCCATCCGCACCTGCTTCTATATAAGCTTTGGATCTTGCTAAGGCATCCTCCATTCCTACTTTTAATATCAAGCTTTCAACCCTTGCTATTACCATAAACTCGTCTGTAATTCTTGCTTGTCTTCCAGCTTCAATTTTTTTACAAAAATTCTCTACCGTATCTTGATGCTGAAGTACATCCGTACCAAACAGTGAATTTTTTTTAAGTCCAACTTTATCTTCAATAATTATTGCAGAAACACCCAACCTTTCCAGGGTTCTTACGGTAAACACAAAATGTTCTATTTTACCTCCTGTATCTCCATCAAAAATAATCGGTTTTGTTGTTACTTCTAATAAATTGTTAATATTATTCACTCTAGAAGTTATATCAACAGCCTCAATATCAGGCTTTCCCAAAGATGTTGAATCTGTTAGACTACTTGCCCACATTCCATCAAACTCTCTTTTTACTCCACTAATTTCTACGGTTGCATTTTCAGCAATTAATCCTGTAAGTCCATTGTGGGCCTCAATAATGCGAACAATCTCTTTTGAATGTATTAATCGACGTAAGCGATTTCTCCTTATGTCAGGGGTTGTGCCTATTTCATTAATTGCATGAGTTAGTTGCGTAGTTGAAATTCCTTTAGTGTATGCGATCTCAATTAATTTACCATCCCAAGACTTTAGAGTATCAATTACTTGACTCCTTGTAGTTTGTTGAACACCCTCTTTCCAATCGTCTCCATGAACTACAAAATCGGGTTTAAGTTCTTTAAGGTTTGGTCTATAATCCAAAGTGTTCTGTGCTATAACATTACTTACAGATTTTAAATTCTCAAGAATTATTTTTCTTTGGTCGTAATTTAAATACGGCAGTCGTTTATAGCTAGCTATTGCTTTATCTGTCAAAAGACCAACCGTTACTTCCCCTAATTTAGCTGCCTCATTCAAAATATTTAAATGCCCTGGATGAATTATATCAGCCGACATCCCTACATAGACTTTTTTCATTTTTTTCATTAATCTGAATCTACAAAACTATCAATTTCTTCATCAACTTGACTCATTGCAACAACATTTATTTCTCATTCGCCAAAATAAATGCTGTCTCTTCGGTTTCCAAAGACAACTTCTATCAAATTAAATTTTCCTACCCTTAAATAATTTTACAATATAAACTGAACTTATTACAAAGGTTGCCCATTATGGCTATAATTTAAACACTATTTAATTTTAGATTTTTGACATCAAACCCATTGTAGTCAAAAAATCCTTTAAAAATTTCAAACTAGGGAATTCCAGATTCAGGGTCTTTTTATAGAAATTAGATGTGGTTAACATTTTGCCGCCTACCGAAGCATTTAGAACAAATACTGTTTTAAGATTGTTTTTCTTTACTAACTTTACAAGAACATTTCTTGTATTATCAAATACTAAGAATGCGAAAATATCATTGACTTAATACTTGCCTTAAAACAATTACAACATAGATTTATTGATCATATCCTCCGGCAATATTTTTTTCATTTTACCTTACTCAGTATGCCTTTACACTAAAATAATTACGCACAGTAATAGGTGTTCTTTTATTATTTTACACAAAATTTATGTCTTTAAAAACAAAAACATTTTAACAATTGGTAAATAGGATTAGCCACGAATATCCCTATATTTGTCACTAAAAATTTCATTCTATGAAAATTAGCTTTGACCAAATAAAACCACATTTAATTTCCATTGGAATAATCATTCTACTAATTGCAATATACTTTAGCCCATCTTTAAGTGGTAAAGTAATCCCTAAACAAGATATTATTTCTTATCAAGGAGCAGTGAAGGAAAAAAAGGATTTTGAGAAACAAGAACATAGGACAATCCTATGGACAAATAGTATGTTTGGTGGGATGCCTACTTACCAAATAAGTACACTTACAGATGGTAATTTAGTCGTAAAACTAAATAGGGTAACGAACCTTTTTAGCAAAGGCCCAATAGGCAGGTTCTTTTGTGCCATGATTTGCATGTATATTTTCCTGTGTGTCATAGGTGTAAACCATTGGTTAAGTCTTATTGGAGCAATTGGCTTTGGCTTTACGACAAACAATATGATATTATGGGAAGCTGGACATTCTACAAAACTTAGTAGTCTTTGCTACTTAAGTTTAATTACCTCGGGAATGGTGCTGTTATTTAAAAGGAAACTTCTGTTAGGAAGCATCTTATTCTCAGTTGGACTATCCCTAAATCTTGCAGTAAACCATGTCCAAATGACTTACTACTTTGCTATGTGCTTAGTCATTTATTGGATAATTCAATGTGTATTATTACTGAAAGAAAAAGACATTAAGACCTTTTTTAAATTAAATGGGACACTGCTAGTTTGTTCAGTACTTGCCATACTCACTACCTCCACAAACTACCTTTCTACCTACGAATACCAAGAAGACACAATGCGTGGAAAAGCAATCCTTGCAAGTAACGATAGTTCAGATGTTGAAAGCAGTAGCAGTGTAACCAATGGTTTGGATTGGGATTATGCCATGCAATGGAGTAATGGGGCAGATGATGTTTTGGCTTCTATCATACCAGGTATTGTTGGAGGTGGATCTTCTGGCACAAACTCAATGGTTAAAAAAGGAAGTGACCTGGCTAAGATGGGCGTTCCAGTTGGTCAAAATGCCTACACCTATTCTGGCGAATTACCCTTTACAAGTGGACCAGCCTATTTTGGGGCTATACTTTGCTTCCTATTTGTATTGGGAATTATAATTGTGAAAGGTCCTACAAAATGGTGGCTTTTGTCTTCAGTTATTTTTACTATTTTAGTGTCTATGGGTAAGCATTTCCCATTCTTAAATGAATTGCTTTTTAATCATCTCCCTCTTTTCAATAAATTCAGATCGCATAATTCGGTACTTGGGGTAACAGCGTTCTTTGTTGCAACGCTTGGGATATTAGCACTTGCGGAAATAATTAAAAAGAATACCTCTAAAGAAAAATCCCTTAAAGGGATAAAGATTGCTGGAATCATAACTGCCGGCTTCTGTCTTCTAGTTGCAATACTAGGTGATGGAATAATACCTATTGATGCTCCCATGGATGCTGATGTGCTTAAACAAACAAAAAACAATACTGCCTATCTTGATGCGATTCATTCCAACAGAATCTCTGTGATGAAAAGCGATGCATGGCGTAGTTTAATCTTTATTGGACTAGGCTTCACAGCCATATTTTTATTTATTAGAGGAAAACTTAAGGAAACAGTTCTAATAGTAACTTTAGGCTCGCTAATTCTATTTGACTTATGGGGCGTAAACAAGAGATACATTAATCATGACTCCTTTAAAAAAGAAACAAAAAACCCAATTGTTGCAAGAGCCGTGGACCAACAAATTTTAATGGACACAGACCTAAGTTACAGGGTTTTAGACCTGTCTGTAAAGACTTTTAACAATTCAACCTCTTCCTATTTCCACAAAACAATAGGTGGATATTCAGCTGCAAAACTGCAGAGATATCAAGACATAATAGAATACCACATAAGCAAAAATAACACGGAGGTGTTCAATATGCTTAACACTAAATACATCATTGACAGAGAACAAAAAGCACAGCAAAACCCATTAGCTCTAGGAAATGCTTGGTTCGTTGAGAACATCAGAAAAGTCTCTACACCGAATGACGAAATTGAATCTTTAGATGACATAAAAGTAGATTCCACAGCCATTGTTCTTGATGAGGAGTTTGGGAATTATATCGGAAACTTTAACCCGGATAAAAACGGTTCTATAAGATTGACAAAATATGTTCCAGATAGATTAGAGTATGAATCCAATTCTACCTCTGAGCAATTTGCAGTATTTTCTGAAGTCTGGTATGGCCCTAATAAAGGTTGGGAAGCATACGTTGATGGTAAGCTTGTACCTTATGTGAGAACAAATTATTTATTAAGAGGAATGAAAGTTCCAGCAGGAAAACATAAAATTGAGTTTAAATTTAAACCTAAGTCATTTGCCCTAGGAAAAACAATGGCATTAATTTCTAGTTTATTGATTTTCTCGCTAATCCTTTTTGGATTATATACAGTTAATAAGGAAACAGGAAAAAAAGCACTGGAAGAATAGTTTTCATCGTTGTGGTTTATAATTTAATTGTAAATTGCCTGAATATTAAAAGCAAGGAATAAATGTCCGAATTTAAAGACAAATCTATATTGATTACAGGAGGAACAGGCTCATTAGGAAAAGCTCTAACCAAGCATATCTTTGATAAATTTCCAGATATAAAACGGTTGGTTATTTTCTCTAGAGACGAGCAAAAACAATTTGTCATGGCACAAGAATACCCTCACGAAGACTATCCAGCAATTCGTTTCTTTATTGGTGATGTAAGAGACCGTGAAAGATTGAACAGGGCATTTCAAGGAGTAGATTATGTTATACATGCAGCGGCGATGAAACATGTACATCTTGCTGAATATAACCCATCGGAATGTATTAAGACTAATATAGGTGGTGCGGAAAACGTAATTCAAGCAGCATTAACTACTGGTGTGTCAAATGTTGTAGCTCTTTCTACGGACAAAGCATGTGCACCAATTAATTTGTATGGTGCAACAAAACTTACATCTGATAAATTATTTGTTGCTGCAAATAATATTAGAGGGAGTAATCAAATCAAATTCTCTGTTGTTAGATATGGCAATGTCATGGGTTCCAATGGGTCCGTAATACCATTCTTTATGAAGAAAAAAGAATCCGGTGTGATTCCAATAACAGACCCTAGCATGACAAGGTTTAATATAACACTTCAGGGTGGAGTAGAAATGGTTATGCATGCATTAAATCATGCTTGGGGAGGTGAAATCTTTGTACCTAAAATCCCTTCATATAAAATAATGGATGTGGCAAAAGCCATTGCTCCTAATATCGAACCTGAAGTAATAGGGATAAGACCAGGTGAAAAAATACACGAAGAGATGATCACAACTTCAGACTCATTCAACACTTATGACCTTGGAAAATATTACACCATTTTACCTACTATACCTGCATGGTCTCTTCCTGATTTCATCACTAAATTTAAAGCAGAAAAAGTTGCTGTTGGCTTCAAATATAACTCTGGAGAAAACACAGAATGGGAAACAGTTGAATCTCTTAGGAGCTTAATTTTAGCTCATGTTGACAAAAGCTTTAAAGTATGAAAAAAATACCTTACGGAAGGCAAAGCATTACAGAAGAAGATATAGAGGCAGTAATTAGCACGCTTAAGTCGGATTACTTAACTCAAGGGCCAAAAGTAAAAGAGTTTGAAGAAGCTTTTGCTCACTATGTTGATAGTAAATATGCAGTAGCTGTAAACAACGCCACTGCAGGACTTCATCTGAGTTGTTTGGCATTAGGATTAAAGAAAGGCCAAAGAATAATAACAACTCCCATAACCTTTGCTGCTACAGCAAACTGTGCTAGATATTGTGATGCTGAAGTATGGTTTGCAGATATTGATTCAGACACATACCTACTTGACATTAAGTCTGTAAAAGAACTAATTGATTCCAAACCATCGGGTTTTTTCGCAGGAATTATACCTGTTGATTTTGCAGGATTACCTATTGATATGGAAGCTTTCAGATTACTTGCTGAAGAAAATGGACTTTGGATAATTGAGGATGCCTGTCATGCTCCTGGCGCATCCTTTGCAAGTTCAAATGGTGAAATTCAAAAATGTGGGAATGGGAATTTTGCAGACATTTCTGTCTTCTCCTTTCATCCAGTTAAGCATATTGCTTGTGGTGAAGGTGGAATGCTCACCACTAACTCTAAAGAAATCTATCAGAAATTGATGTTACTTAGAACGCATGGAATAAGCAAAGAAAATATGCTAGAGAATCATGGTGGTTGGTATTATGAAATGAAGGAATTAGGATTCAATTATAGACTCACCGACTTTCAAGCAGCACTAGGGATAACTCAATTGGCGAAGAATAATCAAGGGGTAATCAGAAGAAATGAGATTGCAAACAAATACAAAGCAGCATTTCAGGGCAAGATGCCTTATCAAGAACTGCCTAATGGTTCTTATAATGCGCATCATTTGTTCATCATAGAACATGAAAACAGGAAAGAACTTTATGACCATTTACATGCAAATGGTATACTCGCCCAAATTCATTACATCCCAGTCCACACCTTACCATATTACAAAGCTTTAGGGTATCAAGAGGCAGCGCTAAAGAATGCAGAATCTTATTATTCCAAGTGTATCAGTTTACCTATGTACCCTGTGCTAACTAATGAAGAAGTGGATTATGTTATTGAAAAGGTTTTAACATTTATATAATGGCTTTAAACAAATACAGGAATCTAAAGAACAACAAATTCCGGTCAAGCCCTTACGAGATTATTCCCATTAGATTAGAGGACAAGGACCAGATTAGAAAATGGAGGAATGAACAAATGTTCCATTTAAGACAAAGTTCTATTCTCACAGAAAAAGAACAAGAAAAATATTTTAATGAGGTAATATCAAAATTATTCATTCAAGATAAACCCAATCAAATTCTATTTTCATTTTTAAAGGACAACAATTTAATTGGATATGGTGGGTTAGTGCATATTGACTGGGGGAAAAAGAAAGCAGAAATTTCTTTTTTAATTGACACCTCAAAAGAAGAACAGTTTGTCACATATTGGAAAATTTATTTAAGTTTAATTGAGAAAGTTGCTTTTATTGAACTTAACCTAGATCACATTTACACCTTTTCCTATAACCTTAGGCCTCTGTTGTATGATGCTTTAGAAGAATCTTCATATCTATTTACCGATGAAATAAAGGAAGCAATACAAGTAGATAATATGCCCATTTCTGCATTGATTCACACAAAGCAAAATCCTTGTAACGCTCTTAACTTTAGGTTGGCTACTAAAAATGATACTGAATTATTATTCAAATGGGCAAACGATGAAACCACGAGAGAACAATCTTTCAATTCAGAAAAAATTAAATTTGATAAACATGTAAATTGGTTTAATTCAAAGCTAAATGACTCAAATTCAGACATTTTTATTGCTCAATTGAACGAAGATGCATTAGGCATGGTAAGATTTGACTTGATAGAAGATCACTACCTAATTGGAGTTAGCTTAGACAATAAATTTAGAGGAAAAGGCATAGCAGCTGCAATGATTAGAAGAGCATGTGAACTAAAATTACAAAACAGTCACTTAAAAAAGATAGAAGCAAAAATTAAATCTAGTAACATAGCTTCCATCAAATCTTTTACAAATGCAGGGTTCCAATTTGATGAAAAAATCAATTCGAACAAAGAAACTATAGATTTACTTATATTTACGGTATAAATGAAAAAGGACAAAACATTCATCATTGCAGAACTTTCCGCTAACCATGGTGGAGATATTAATATTGCTATAGAAACCATAAGAGCTATGAAAAGAGCTGGGGCTGATGCCGTTAAACTACAAACCTACACTGCAGATACAATTACACTAGACTCCAAAAACGAAATATTTAAAATATCACAAGGGACTCATTGGGATGGTCAGTACCTATACGATTTATATAAAGAGGCGGCCTTACCTTGGGAATGGCACACAAAACTATTTGAAGTAGCAAAAGAAGAAAATCTAGTGTGCTTCTCTTCTCCTTTTGATAAGACAGCAGTAGATTTTTTAGAAGAACTTCAAGCTCCTATTTATAAAATAGCCTCCTTTGAAATTACGGACATTGGATTAATTTCATATGCCGCCTCTAAAGGTAAACCAATGATTATTTCAACTGGAATTGCAAATATCAGCGATATTGAACTTGCAATTGCAACTTGTAAAGCAGAAGGAAACAATGACATAACTATTTTAAAATGTACTTCTGCTTATCCAGCATCACCTAAAGACGCCAACCTTTTAACAATCAAGGACATTTCTAAAAAATTTGGCGTTAAAGTTGGTTTATCTGACCATACTTTGGGCATTGAAGCCCCATCTATCGCGGTTGCCTTAGGAGCTACAGTAATTGAAAAGCATTTCATTTTAAATAAGGAAATTGGTGGTCCAGATGCTCATTTCTCATTAGATGAAAAAGAATTCAAAAAAATGGTAGATGCAGTAAGACTAACAGAAACCTTATTGGGGAAAGTAGATTATGAAATGACTGAAAAAAAAATGAAGAGTCGTCAGTTTTCACGTTCGCTATTCATTGCAGAAGATGTTTTAGAAGGAGATATTCTAACGGAACTTAATGTACGCTCAGTAAGACCAGGTTTTGGATTACATACAAGCTACTTGAATGACATCTTGGGGGAAACCTTCAACGGTAATTACTCAAAAGGTACTCCTTTATCCCTTAATCATATATCCTAAAATCTCTTTTTTATAATTCTGTTATTCACAATTTTATTTAAATCAACAGAGATCTTCAAGAAATACAATAGAACAAAATAGCTTATGGATAATATAGATGCTTTATAGACAATATTTAAATAACTGTTATTCAAGTCAGGCAATAAATATCCAACTAATCCTACAAACACAAAGATAGCAGCACCTTGAAATAAAGATTTAGTAAAAGGATGAAAACCAAATTTCCTGTATATGAAAATTAATTTGAATGCATTGAATAAAGAGATAGAGATCAATGTAGCCATACTAACACCAATTAATCCATACTGATTAATAAAGTAATAATTTAATGAAATATTTAGTACTGCTAATATCATAACAAAGTATAAGTTTGCTTTGAAGTTTTTTGAATACCCTATGATAGCACTATTTATGCTTGTTATCATATCCACTAGCTTAGTTAAAGCTAATAATAAAAAAATATTCTTTAGCGAGATAAAAACTTCTGGTTTAGATGAGATCATACCCAAACTTTCAAAACAGAAATAACCACCTATTAAGATTATTCCGCCTATTAGGAATAGATTAAGAGATGCTTTTTTATAAATACTTTTTATTTTATTTAAATCGCCATCTTTCCATGCTTTAGATACTATTGGAGTGCTTACATTCAAAATGGCACTATTGGGTATATCCATTATTGCTGCCATTGTCATTGGCAAAATGTACATCCCTGCTTCTTTTAATCCTATAAAACCAGAAATCATAATTACATCAATTCTGTATGCCAATATACTACCGATGTATGTTAGGCCAGATAAAAAAGAAAAGGAATAAATTTCTTTATAATCATACCTTTTCTTAAACAAGCCTTTTACATTGAATTCTAGCTTTTTTATTACTGTTAAATAGATTCCATTTGCAAAAAACACTCCAATAAAAAAAAATAAAATAAGATAAGGTAGCAGCGACACATCGATTAAGTTTCTAAAAATTAAAAGAATTATAACAGGCAAAAATATTTTAAACCCTAAATTAATAAAGATATTAGGAAAGACAATTCGCCCATAATTACTAATTAACCCAGTAATAATATTTATTAATGATAATGTAACAACAAGTAACAAGATGATCAATTCATGAGCCTCTACCATGGAAACATCAAAGCCTAAACGCATCATGGCAGTATAAATTACATCTTTAAAAACAATAAAAAATATGGTAAACAAAGCTGTATTTAGCAGAACATTGAAAAATAAAAATGGGATTAAACCTTTGGTCCTGCTTGTTTTTTTATCAAAAAAATCTGGGAAAAACTTAATCGCTACACTTGATAACCCAACAGCCACAAAGGGTCCGAAAAGTGTTCCAATAGCATAAAGGTTGTTTACAAACCCTACTGCTTCTAACTCCAAAGGATATACATATATAACACTTAAAAACCCTAAAACAGCACCAGTAAAACTTACTACTGAAGACTTAAAACTTTGCCTTATGATAACTCCCATACTTTCACACTTTTTTTTGTAATAAATGTTGTTTATTTGAAAAACAATGAAACAACTTCAAAAGTATTAATATTAATACTCTTATTGTTGATAAATAACAAAAAACATTATCTGTAATTTCAATATCACTATATGAGATGTTTAGCAATAATAACTGCAAGAGGCGCTAGTAAAAGAATCCCTAGAAAGAACATTAGACCTTTTTTAGGAAAGCCAATTATCGCATACAGTATTACGGCAGCATTAGAAGCCAAAATATTTGATGAAGTTATGGTAAGTACAGATGATAAGGAGATAGCCGCTATTTCTGAAAAGCTTGGAGCCAACATACCATTTATTCGAAGCAAAAAAGCTTCCGATGATTATGCTACAACAAACGATGTAATAAAAGAAGTATTGGAATCCTATTTATCCATTGGTAAGTCCTTTGATTATGCCTGTTGCCTATACCCAACAGCACCGTTTGTAACTGGTGAAATATTAAAAGTAGCCTTCCAAATTCTAAAAACTGGCAAAAGCGATTTAGTCCTGCCAATTACTCCTTTCAGCTTCCCTGTTCAACGAAGCTTTATAAAGAAAGAAGACGGTGAAATCAACTACTCTCAGCCTGATTTTATTAATTCACGTTCACAAGATCTAGAAAAACATTTTCACGATGTAGGACAATTTTATTTTTTCAAGGTGGTTGATTACCTTCATAGAGGAGCACTAATTAGTGAAAACATGCATGGCATTGAGATAGATGAGCTTCATGCTCAAGACATAGATAATGAATCGGATTGGAAATTGGCAGAATTAAAATACAAACACATAGATTCTTCTAAAAAAGGCAAATAATACAATCAATACTAATTAATATGAATCTTATTTCTCGTGTGTGACTTTAAACGAAAAATGTCCTTATACCCAATTTTATGTCCTAGTATTAAATAATTCATTCTTCTCCAAAGTTTCCAATTTTTCAAATACTTAAAAAAATAAACTGGAGTAAAAACATAGAATCGTTTAATTTTTCGACTGTCATAATAAAGGCCCTTAGCACCTTTATCCTCGAGCTTCTTTAAAAGAATCCCCTTTTTAAATGCAGTGTAAATATACAAATATATGTTATCGTTTTTCTTAAAGTCTAAATTCTTACTATCTAGTAGTTCAAAAAGAGATTCAAATGTTTCTGGCTCATAAACACAACCCATTCCCTTGTAAAAAGAGTTCCCTAATAAGATGGATGGTTTGGATAAGTAGGTCGCTTCAATGCCCACTGTTGATCCAAAAGTTACCGTTTTATCACAAGCCTTAATCAAAGAATAAGTATCGATGGTTTCTTCAGAACCTATAATTGTTAAATTGTCTGATTTAAAACTATTTAGCTCTTTAGTTTGGGTGTTTGCCACATCAAGGAGATTTGGATGACACCTGAGGTATATGTGTACATTTTCATCACCCTTATAGAAATCGATAATTTTCATAATCGCCTCATTTTGGAATGAATACAAATTGAATTCCCAGTCCTTAATTACCTTCATCTCATCTTCTGAAGAATTAAATAAAGCTATGTTATTTTTAGAATCATCAAAATTATTGGGTATCAAACCCTTCTCTTGGAACTTATTAAAATTGTATAATTGATCTTGAACACCTTTAATTCTATCCGAAAAGATTTTTTTTCCCTCCTTGACTATTTTATCCATTGAAATAGCTCTTGAAAGCTCGTGCATGTCCTCCTGAAAACTACTTATATTATGAACTGTTGTATTTTTCTTTACAATATACTTCTCCTTGCTGCCACCAGATTCATAAGTATAGACATCCAATTCTAAAGATTTACATAACTCCACTATAGCATGAACTTCTGCAAATCTTCCATTAAAAAGGAATACACCACTAGGATTAAATTCTTTAATGAACTTTTTAAAATTTAGAATACAATTAATTGCCATTTCAATATTAATCTTTATAATATCATTAATGTTTGGAATAGCTTCTAAGGAATACTCACGGGAAGTGGAAATAATGGAAGATGCAACACCTCTACCTATATTAATCCCTTTGTATTCCAATTGGATTATCTTATCTAATTCTGGTTCAAAGGTTATCTCATTATTAATACTGAATCTTTCAAGTTTAATGTAATTAATATTAGAGTTTCCTTTCCTCTGAAAAGTGTTACACCTTGACTCGCAAACTGCACAGGCAACCAAATTGTGACTTGGATTGTAATAACAACTGGTCAAAACGTTATTACATGAAATCGAATACAACTGATTTCCTTGTTCCAGCAATAAGTCCGTAATCTCTTGTTCATGACCAAAATGGAGTGGGGATAAACCTTGGTTAGAGAAGATAATAATTGTACTATTTTCAGGTAATTTCATCTAAGTATCTCGCTATTTTTTCTGATTGTTTCTTATTGGAGTATTTCACAATTACATCGTGCCCTTTTCCATTACCAAACCGACCATTACTAAAAAGTACAAATTGTTCCCTTACCCAATTCTTGATCCCTTGTTTATCATCGTATTCAAAATTCTTTCCAGATTCAGTCTCCCCAATAATTTTAGCCACATCACCGTTGTTAGGCCCCAAACACAATATTGGTCTTTGTACTCTCAGGTATTCATACAATTTCCCTGGAATACGTCCTTTCGCATTATCTGCTTTATTAATTGGCAACAATAAGACCCATGCATTACTTATTTCTTCTAAAACCCTTGCACGTGAAACAGTGCCCAAACTATTCAGATTATTATTTAGCCCTAAGGTTTCAATTTTATTTAACACCTCAAAGTCCAATTGACCAATCATTTTAAGGGATAATTTATCTTTGAATCCATCTACTTCCTCGCACAACTCTGCTAATGCTATCAATAAGTTTTCTGGATTCCTGTCAAAGCCAAGTAAACCTGCATGACAAATACTAAATTTTTCATCTTGCTTTGGCAACAAACTGCTAAAATCGTCTTCATCATATCCATAATACCAAACAGACACATCCTTTGCACCTATTTCTTCCAATTCCTTTCCCCAGGTAGGACTAGCAATGGTTATCTTATTTGCCGTTTTAAATACTTCTTGTTCTAGCTTACTGTGTTTCTTATGTGCCCAACTACTTACCTTAAATAGCTTATAGTAATCCACTTGGGTCCATGGATCTTGAAAATCTGCTAACCAAGGTATACCGGTTTCCTTTGCTACATGCAATCCTATGGCCGTATTGGTATGAGGTGGACCATCTGTTAAAATCGCATCAACTGGATTCTCTTTTAAGTACTCCTTTAAATACTTAACGGAAGGCTTAATCCATAAACAACGTGCATCTGGAATAAAAAAATTACCTCGAACCCAAATTCCCAATTTATCTATAATAGTCTGCTTGTCTCTAACGTGTACTATGTTATTTAAAGGAGTCCCTTTTTTCCTTCCAGTTAATTTCTTAAATAACCCAAAAGGTTCCATAATCGGTTGTTTTAATACTTGGATTCCTTCTGGAATATCTTTTTCATTGTTCTCATCAAAGTATGGGTAATCAGCATCTTTTGTTGTGTATATTATTGGTTCCCAACCAAAACTGCGCAGGTATTTAGCTAATTTAAGACAACGCAGAACACCAATTCCCCCAGCAGGAGGCCAATAATAGGTGATTATTAAAACCTTTTTAGACACAGGCAAAGAAACAAAATTTTGTTAGTTTATCTAGTAGATAATTTAAGCACCACTTTTTTACAACTTAAAACTTTTCAAAGGATTCAAAAGAGGGATGTTCAACTTAAAAGTAATCCTTTCCCATAAATCTACACTCTGGAATTCATATAAATCCTTGAAATAGTCCGAGGATATTAATGGCAGATAAACCTCAAATACATCCTCTGCAATAACCAAGGATATACCTCCAAGGTATATTAGTTCTTTCCTGAAAACATTTTCTACTTCCTTACTTGACTTCCCCATACCTAAATCAAGAAATGGTCTAAAAGGAATTTTACCGGGCAAAGTACTTTCCAAATTAACGGCAATTAACCAATTCTTATCAATTAAAGAAGGAAGGCCACTTCGCATGGCTCCTCCATTATCAACTAATTGTTTTGTATGAAAGTCGTCTTTAACACCTGGACTTCTAAACAAGAAAAGGTCGTTCATTAAGTAATCACTAACCCCGGCATTATTAGACAATCTAAAATGGTATATCCCATCAATATTACCATTAGGGTCATATAGAAATGTGCCGGCAAACAGCCTGGCTTTTAACTTCTTATTCGGCTTATTGTAATTCAAAATTTGTTTTATCTCAACACTTAATTTAACATAACTCCCCCTATCCTGATCAATACCAAATCCATCTAAACCATACTCCAAGGAAGTTTCTAATTTTGTATTATGGACAACACTATTGTTATCGTACAAATAGCTAGCAGTAGCATGCATTCGTTTATTTATTGCAAATCTATCTGCACTATCTCCTGAAGAATGAATGTAGTACCCAGCCAACTCCAATTGATTCACCTTCCCATATTTTTGTTTGCTACCTTCTCGTAAATTAAAAGTAAGGTAAGGCTTGATTCGAGTATAATGCAATGCATCACCAAATACTGTATAGTCAAAGGCTTGTACCTTGATTCCAACATCTGTCCTGTACAGTTTCCACCATTTATTCGGTATTCTAGTTTCAATATTAGCAAAACCATTTACATTCTTATCTTCAAAACTATACATCGGAGTTAAATTAAATCTTGTCTTTTTTGATTGCACCATCTCATTAAAAAGCGAGAAACCTGCCATCATTTTATTGTGCTCATTCCACCCACCTGCAGGAAGCAAATACAAGTATCTTTTAGTAGGTTTTTCTACGAATGCAAAAGGAGTAACCGCTAATTCTCTTTCTAGCTTAGGAATACCCTCACCATGAGGTAAAATAACAGGCCCAGTAGAACGCATTTCAATCACTCTGTTGTTATTCATTGCATCTTCAAAGAACCAAGATAAATCTTGACCAGCTGTTCCTTCAAAACTCTTTTGCATGTCCTGAGGCAGCGGATGACCAAACTTCCATCGATCGTAATAATCTTTCATGCACCGTTGGAATAAACTATCCCCCAAATCTGTCTTTAAGTAGTCAAACATAAGAGCAACCTTACCATATACTATTCCCCCATAATTAAGCTCAGTATAAGCATCACTATGTAATCCAGGTGCCTGAGACTCATTCATGTTCTGTTGGTGCTTACAAATGAAATAGGACTGCCCTTCTTCGGCATCTTCTAGTAGTTTACCGATATTACCATTCTTAGATTTATTGATTGCTCTGTTCTTAAAATAAAGGTTCTCATAATAACTGTTTACACCCTCGTCCATCCAAGGGTATCTTCTTTCATCGGTACCCAAAATACCCTGAAACCAATTGTGACCCACTTCATGCACAATAACCCTTTCACTCATATACGAAATTATTGTTATCATGGGGTATTCCATACCACCACCTGCGCTTAAAGCTCCTTCAACAACAGAACAAGCGTCATAGGGGTACTCTCCAATTTCATTGGAATAAAACGTGACAGCATTTCTTAATGCTCCCATAGAGGCCGTATCGTTCTCTATGCTATAAAAATAAGTCTCAACTATCTTCCCAGACTTTAATTCAACAGCACTTTTTCTTCTAATAAAGTTATCTGAAGTAAACCAAGCAAAATCATGCACATTGTTTTGTTCAAAGACTAATGTCTTTGTTTTGCCATTAGATTGCCTTATGGAGGCTTCTATTTTTCTGTCTCGTGCATAATTTGAAGACAAACTTTCCAACCACTCTTCTTCTGCCTTATTGTCTCGCATAATACCTGTTGCAGCTACAACATACTGAGATGGAACTGTTATACTTACTTTGTAATCCCCAAAATTATCATAGAACTCTCCTAAATCAAGGTAGTTGAGAGGGTGCCAGCCATTTACATCATACATAGCAACTTTAGGAAACCACTGTGTTATTTGATAATCCTTTCCGCCAAACCAGGAATGCCCGCTTCCCATTCTTGAAAACTCACTGGGTATCTTCACACTAAACTCGGAAGTAAGGACCTTTGATTCTCCCGGCAATATTGGCTTAGCCAATGTTATAACCACTATTTCCAAATCCTCCTTCTCAAATTTATGCTTTTGAAGTACGCCATCTACACTAAAGCTTGCACTCATACTTCCTCTTTCCTTTTGAGGTGCATAGTAGAATTTTGTATTCCCAGCTCTTACCTGCTGCCTAGCAAATGGTGTACTGCTATTTCTATAGGCATTTGTCCATAAATGAAGGTATAGCTTCCCCAAAGTATCTGGTGAGTTATTGTGATAGGTAATTAGCTCTTTTCCATTTAAGGTGTTTAATGAGTCATTTAAAACCACCTCAATAGTATAATCAACCTTTTGCTGCCAGTTTGCTTGAACTGTATTCTGTGCTTTGGCTATCCAACCTATGGTTAGAAAAGGAATAAATATCAGTAGAACCAATAATCTCAACATGTATTTCATAATTACGAATTTACTACAAAGAAGACATAAAAAAAGGGCTTCCTTTTCAGGAAGCCCTTTAGAATAAAATTTTATTTAATTAATCAATAGCAACTTTGATACCTGTATAAATGTTCGTGTTACCTTCTGAAACAAAAACAACTAATTCCATGTCATCAATGTTTGCAACGCCACCCCCAGGAGGAATATCTGCACCATTGAAGTTTTCAGGAACTGTATAAGTATAAGTAGCTGAGAATTTAGATCCTTCCGTCGTGTTTTCTGCAGGAATTTCTTCACCCCATTGTCCTGTAACCAAGTCTCTTAAAACATGATTGTGAACATAAGTGTCACCTCCACCAGATTGCTTAGCTACCATTCCACTTTGTAATAAAGCAACGTTAATCTTGTTAGCTCCATCTCCATCAGCAGTATAAAGAGTTGCTACAGTTACAGTAAGTTCTCTAGTGTCAGCATCATAAGTAGCTTTTGCTCCAAGATTCACTGGAGATTCTTGTTTCATTACTTCAGTTGAAGCAGCAGACCAAGATCCTCTACTCATTGCTAAACCACCTTTTTGTCCTTGTCCATACTGAATTCTATTCACAGTTCCAGCTGGGTAACCAGCAACAGCAGACTGAGCAATAAGTGCATCACCATAAGAAGTAGTAAAATCAGCCCATCCTTCAACAGGTCTAGCATAACCTCCAGCATTTACAGCAATTACCATAAACTTCTCACCATGAGTATTCGATAAATCTGCTGCAATAGCATGTCCTTGTGGACAATATCCACATCTTACACCAGTAAAATCTTCTAATACTGCATGTTTCATCTCAACCTCTGCAGAAACATCGATTCCACCTAAACTTCCAGGACCAACTGCACCACCACCTCCACCTGGAGTATCAGTAGAGTCAGAACCGCAGTTAGAAAACATCAATGCAACTATTGCCATTGGAGCGATTAATAATAATTTTTTCATATCTTTTAAGTTTTTATATTTTATATAGGCTACGAATATATAATATATCTGCAATATTCAAACGATACTTTTGTAAAAATTTAGAAAATAAGACAATTTAATGATACTTATTGATACAGGCCCTGGATGTATATTTAGAATTGAATAGCATATATTTGCCTTTCTTAATTTTAATAGAAAAAAGAATGCGTCATACACTTCTCACCCTTACATTCATTTCACTTTTTTTATCTTCTCAAGCCCAAAATAGGTATTCTACCTATGGCTCAAACGAAAGCAATGGATACACCTATACTTTTTACGAAGGTGACCCTTTAAATTCAAGGTTCTACACTCTAAAGAATGGACTTACTGTTATTCTATCCGTGAACAAGACTGAACCAAGAATACAAACAATTATTGCTACCAAGGCTGGCGGAAAAAACGACCCCGCCTCAAATACTGGCCTTGCACATTATTTAGAGCACATGTTATTTAAAGGCACAGACAAATTTGGCACATCCAATTTTGAAAAAGAAAAGAAATACTTAGATAAGATTGACTCATTATATGAAAAGTACAATAAAGAAAAAGACAGCAGTAAAAGAAAAGAAATCTATGCTCAGATAGATAAGGCTTCTTTAGAAGCTTCAAAGTTTTCTATTGCTAATGAATACGACAAAATGTACACTTCTATGGGTGCAAAAGGGACCAATGCTTTTACGAGTGAAGAAGTTACGGCCTATATTAATGACATACCATCCAATCAACTTCATAAATTTTTAGAAATTGAACAAGAAAGATTTAGGAACCCTGTTCTCAGGCTTTTCCATACAGAGCTTGAAACCGTTTATGAGGAAAAGAACATAAACCTAGACAGTGATCAAAGTCTTCAGTATGAGCAATTGTTCAAGGATTTGTTCAAAAGACATGCCTATGGAACTCAAACCATTTTAGGAAAAACAGAACATTTAAAGAACCCATCACTAAAGGCGATTAGGAATTACTTCAATACTTATTACGTGCCCAACAACATGGTTCTTATCCTATCGGGTGATTTAAATTGCGACATTACCATCGAAATGATTGACAAGCACTTTGGTGAGATGGTTAAAAAGGAAGTGCCAGAATATAAATATGAACTAGAATACCCACAAGCAAAACCAAGAGAATACTCTATTACGGGACCACAAGCAGAGAGTGTTCTTATTGGTTTTCGAATGCGCTTCAGAAGTGAAAGAGAGAAAACATTATTAAAAGTAGTTGATTTATTACTAAGTAATTCAGAAGCAGGATTAATCGACTTAAATCTAAACAAAAGCCAGAAGGTGCTATCCTCTTATTGCACACCGCAAGAAATGAAAGACTACAGTGTACATATATTTTATGGTCAACCCAATACCGGGCAATCCTTGACGGAAGTCAAAGACCTGCTTCTTGGGGAACTAGAGAAAATTAAAGAAGGTAATTTTGACACAAGTCTCCTACAATCCTTAATAGCAAACGAAAGGATTAACAACATGAAAAATTATGAATCTAACAGTGGTCGAGCTTTTACCCTATTAGATGTTTTCAGTAAAGAGACAGATTATTTAGATTATCTAAACACTGCCTATGCCATGAGTAAATTAACAAAAAAAGAGATCATGGCATTTGCTACAGACTATTATACAAATGATTACTGTATTGTAAATAAAGTCCAAGGCAAATCTCCTACTAGAGAAAAAATTGAGAAACCAATTATCTCTAATGTCCATTTAAATAGAGATAAAGAATCTGAATTTGTTACTGACATTACAAGGGAAGAAGTGGATGAAATAGAACCTGTTTTCGTAGATTACAAACAAGCAATTAAAATTAGTGCTATTCATAGCTCTCCTTTATGGTGTGTTCAAAACAAAGACAATGAATTATTTACACTTTATTATGTAATTGATTTAGGTAGATACCACGATCTGAAAATGCCTTTTGCAATGGATTACCTTAATTTTATTGGAACAGAGGAATATAGTGCAGAAGAGATAAGTAAAAAGTTCTATTCACTAGCATGCTCCTACGGTGTCTCGACAAGTGGGAAACAATCCTATGTTTACTTAAGTGGTTTGCAAGAAAACTTCAATGAAGCATTAACTCTTTTTGAGCATTTACTCCAGAATGCCAAAGCAGATGAGGTTGCTTTAAAAAACATGAAAGAGCGTAACCTAGCACAAAGGGAAAACAGTAAAAAGTCAAAAAGGTATCTCGCCCGAGCATTATCCTCTTATGCTAGATACGGAAAAGTAAATCCGGTGAGCTACAACCTGAACAACCTTGAATTAAATCAACTTGCGTCTGAGGAGCTTATTAGTCGCATCAATAACCTGACAGCCTACAAACATAAAATTTATTACTACGGACCTGAGACAATGGAGTCTATTAGCAAAACGATTAAATCAAAACACCCTAATAGAGTAGAAATTGAAATTCCTAAAATTCATGAATTCATACCTCTAGAGCAGAAAAAAAAGGTGTATTTTACGGATTTCGATATGGTGCAAGCCAGCATAAACTGGATAGCAACAGGAGATAAGTATTCTGCTGAGAATTCTGCTAAAATCAAACTGTTTAATGCCTATTTTGGTGGGGACATGAGCAGTGTTGTTTTCCAAAACATAAGAGAGGCAAAGGCACTTGCCTATTCCACCTATGCTTATTATTCTGAACCTTCAGAGAAAAAAGACAACTGTGCCATTGCTGCCTTCATAGGCACACAAGCAGATAAATTACCAGATGCTATCTCTGGGATGAATGAATTGATAAATAAACTGCCAGAATCAGAATCCTCTTTTAAGCAGTCCAAAGAGTCCCTGTTGACTAAAATAAGAACAGAAAGAATAAACAAGACTGCTCTCTTTTTTAGCTATGCCAATGACCTAAAGTTTGGTTTTGAAGAAGATAGAAGACATCAAATATTTCACGACATAGAATCCCTTGAATTTAATGACATAAAAGAGTTTCACAAACAATGGTTTAAAGAGAATGAATTTGTTTATGCCATCATGGGATCAAAAGAACAAATAAGCAATAAGGAATTAAGTAAATACGGAGAAGTAATTACTTTAAGTATTGAAGAATTATTAAATCATTAAAAAAATGGAATCAAAAAGAGCAGTTATAACTGGAAGTAGCAGTGGAATAGGCAAAGAAGTTGCCCTTCAATTATTAGAAAAAGGACATGTAGTTTTTGGTCTATCACGAAGAGACGGTGGAATTAACCATCCTAACTTTCACTTTATAAAAACGAATGTACGTGAGGTTAAAGAAGTAGACAAAGCCTTCGACCAAATAGGGCACTGTGACTTTTTAATAAACAATGCTGGCCTAGGCAAGTTTTCATTAATAGAAAAGACGAGTCTGGACGATTGGCATGAGATGTTTGACACAAACGTTAATGGAATTTTTTATTGCACTCGTAGAGTTATTGAAAGCATGAAAAAGAAGGGAAGTGGCCACATCATAAACATAGCTTCTACTGCTGGCCTAGAGGGCTACGCAACAGCTACCGCTTATTGTGGAACGAAGCACGCTGTAAAAGGCATTTCGCAAGCGCTGTACAAAGAAGTAAGAGACTATGGGGTAAAGGTAACCTGTGTTTATCCAGGATCTGTTAAAACGGACTTTTTTCAACATCACCCGAACATAGAACCACATGACAAAATGCTTAACCCAGAAGAAGTTGCAAATATGATTGTAATGGCTTTAGAGTCTAGTAGCTCCTTTCATCAAGTAAACCTTGAAGTAAGACCATTACAACCCCAAGGTGCCAAAGTGTGGAAATAAAAAAGGCTTCAATTTATTGAAGCCTCCCTATAAAATTTGATTAAACTTATTCTGTAACCTTACCTTGTTTGGTTGAATAGTTTACTTTCAAAGCATTCGCTTTTCTCAATTCTATTTTAATATCCGAAACGATTCCCATTTTAACCTCGCTGTCCACCTTTAAAGAAACAGTAAGTGCTTGCTTAAGTTCTTCTGGCAAAGGTGCTTTCTCCAATTCTACAAAAGTGATGATATCTTCTTTTTCAGAGATCAGGTCATTTAATTGTATTCTAGGGCTACTTCCATAAATTGGCTGCCAAGTTTCTGTAGGTTTTCCAACTAAAATATAGCTTACCAATCTTTTCTTTTCTAGCTTTACTACTTCAGTCGCATTAGGAGCTTTTATCTTAAGCTTTGGATCACTTGTTTTCATGGTAGTTGCAACCATAAAAAAGAACAACAACATAAATACAATATCTGGTAAAGAAGCAGTATTAATGTTCTGTCCTTCGTCGCTTCTATCTTTTCTAAACTTTGCCATAATACTTCTTAATTTGCGCCCTCAATATTTTCCATCTCCGCTTCAGAAAGTTTTATTGGATAAACATCACCAATCACTTTTTGGTACTTATTCGCTAAATCCTCAAAATCCTTTCCATACCTTCTTTGCGCTTCTTCATTTCTCAACTCATTGTAGGCCCTTTTTAATTCATTCTGAACCTTGATGTAGATATCATATGAAGTACTTCTATCGTTTTTCAAAGAGACAATGGCAACTTGTGGGCTTACAGATAAATTTGGATTCACTCCATTATTTGTCAAGAACTCCCTAGTTACTTTTGTTAATTCCGTGATACTAATTAATTCGCCTTCCACTAAAAGAGCATCTCTTGAATTGACTAATATTTCCAAAACATTTCTATCTATACTCGGCACTACTTCCGAGTCTTGAGTATACGGTGGTAAAGTAATTGCAATACCTTTATCCGTATCCATAGTTGTGGTTACTAAGAAGAAAATAAGCAAAAGGAAGGCAATATCTGCCATAGACCCTGCATTAATTTCTGGTATTCTTCTACTACTTTTTCCCATGTTATTTTTTTACAATACTCATTACTAAGGCTGCTACAAAGGCAATTGCAGAAACAATACCAAGAGCATACATCAGAAACAAAAGTCCACCTACATGTTTAGAAGAAGAACCGTCTACTACGACATCCCCAACATTATATGCTTCACCTGCATCCATTCCCCTACCTATAAAATAAAGAACTATCATAGCCAGAACACCTATTCCCACTCTTATTGCCCCTTTCGGGTTGTTTAACAAATTCTTAGCTACCAGGGCTAAAGTTGCCAATATCCCAAGTCCAGCTAATACTTGCGCTAATGTTAGGCCTAGAGTCGCACCTGCTGATTCCAACTTTGTTATGTTTGTTAAGATTACAACAACCATACAAAGTACAAATACAAGTACTACAAATCCTATCTTAATCCATTTAGTCATAAATCTTATCCTTTAGTACTTACGATGTTGTGCTTTATTAGCATATCAACCAATTCTATTGAAGAATCTTCCATTTCGGAAGTTAATGAATCAACCATTGAAAGAATCAAGTTATAGAACAATTGCAAAATCATTGCAACAATAAGACCAGCAACAGTGGTTAAAAGTGCTACTTTAATACCACCTGCAACAATCTCTGCAGAAATCTCACCTGCATTTTGAATATCATCAAATGCATCGATCATACCTATTACCGTTCCCATGAAACCAAGCATTGGAGCTAGTGCAATAAATAAGGACAACCATACTAGTCCTTTTTCTAACAATCCTGCTTGAACACTACCATAATCCATCAAGGACTTTTCAACTTGACCTAAACCTTGTCCACTTCTAGACAAACCTTGGTAAAATATGCTTGCAACAGGTCCTTTAGTCTCTCTACAAATATCAGTAGCTTTATCTACACCACCACTTGCAAGAGCATTTTCTACATCTTGAATCAACTGCTTGTTGTTGTTTCTTGACAGAATTAACGTAATAATTCTTTCCAAAGCAATTGCTAAACCTAAGATTAAACAAATTAATGGGAAAGACATAAAGAAAGCCCCACCTTCAATGAACTTCTCTTTTAGTACATTTTTTCCTTTTTTCTTAACTGGCTCTTTCTCTTCTTCTGGCTCTGCTACTGGTTCCTCTACAGGAGCTGCAGCTACTGCCTCTTCGGCTGCTTCTGCAGTATCAACAACTTCTGTTGACTCAGTCGTTCCTTCCTCGTTACTTTCTTGAGCTAATACTGTTAATGGTGCACTTAATAAAAGTGTTAAACTCATTAATATTGCAAAAATCTTTTTCATTCTTTTGTTTTTTATTTTATTCTGTTTCTTACAGTGGATGCAAAAATATAAAATTATTCCAATTTGAGAATTAAATTTACCTTATTTATCAAAATAATAAGGGTTTTATACATTATCCTTTACCGATTTCTCTATTTAAGTTGATTTAATGGAACTTGTATCTCTAACAAACACAAATTTATACTCCTTATTGTTACTTCCAATCTTCCATTTTACCAAAGGACGTATTCGGTTTATAAAAGAAATACACAAACCCTTTAAGACAAAAAAGGAGCCTTAAACTAAGGCTCCTTTTTTTAATTCATCAATCTGATTATTTAACTACAACTAATTTTGCAAAACCATTGGTAGAGTTTCCAATTGCCTTCACAAAGTAATTTCCAGCCTTCAATGAGCTAATATTCATTTTTACTTTATTCAGTCCTTCACGAGCGCCTGAGACCCTTTGAGTCAAAACTACTTGCCCATTAATGTCGTACACTTTAATATTTACTTCTTCTCTTCCATTTGAATTAAAATCAATCGTAGTAAAATTCAATGCTGGATTAGGATACAACTTAAGTGCATCTCCACTTTTCTTCTTGTTGTTGGTTTCAGTTTCAACATCCTTAATATCTGTGTAATCAATATGGAAAGGACTGTTGTGTGAATAAGCACCTCTACCATGAGAAGCAATAAAGATACTTGGCTTTTTCCAATCTTGCCAATGGTAAGCTCTTACGTGATACACAGGAACTCTTGCCAATCCATCGTTTTCCTCAGTCCAAGTTGCTCCAGCATCGTCTGATGCCCACACTCCAAACTCTGTCCCTAAAACATAATGTAATTTTCCATCCATAGTAACAAGGCAACCATCGTAAACTGGCATAGTAGGGAAGTTACTCGTTATATTAGAGTAAGTAGGCACAGCATCCATTGCATTCATTGATTCATAAACATAAGCTCCATTATTTCCATAATTTCCGAACGTTACAATGATATGCTCTTTGTTAGATGGGTTAAAGGTTACAGAAGTAACAGTCCTGCTACCTCCAGGTAAACCATTACCTAAATTATTAATTTTTGTTATTGTTATTCCTGCTGGAACAGCATTCTTAGGATTTACATTAAAATTAGGGTCATAATTTGCACCCCTTAATCCCGCTATTCTGTATATGGAATTATTGCTCGTAACTAGAAGCAATTCATTTCCATCAGGACTAACTTCTAAATCCCTTGGTCTTCCACCAAACCCACTAGCCAATTTAAACCAAGCTGGCTTATCGTCGTAGTTAAATACGTTATTACAAACCCATACTTCGCTATTTTTAGAATAGAACAACTGGCTTATGATTAGATTTGAATCTTTTTCAACGATCTCTTGCACCAATACAAATGAATCTACACCATTGATTACCGAATCCTTCTTCGTGTAGGTAGTATCTACGATACGCACAATTGAATCCCATTCAAATACCTCTAAGGCTGTATTAAAAGGAGCCCATGCGCTACTTGTTGACACCTTTTGACATACGTCATCTGCTGTACTTCCGATTCTGTCGTCCCAGAAACACTCAAAGGTTTTTCCTCCATCATCACTTCTCCTTACATTACCATACTGAGATTCTCCTACCATTGCAAGGTGATTTTTTGCGGAATATTCTGTTTGAAATCCATCTCCACTAAGTCTTCTTACCCCATTTCTAGATACTCCATTAGGGTCAGTAGTGTTCCCATCGTGGGTGATTTGGATACAACTATTATCTTGCGTTCCACCAAAAATATCCCCATTGTAATTTGCAGCAATATGATAAAATTGTGTTGTTGTAAAACCAAAATTCTTTCTATTAAAAGTAGCTCCTTTGTCGTATGAAAAATACATACCACCATCTGTACAAACAATCATTGTTGCAGGAGTTTTAGTCACATCCCATTTAATTAAGTGCTTGTCTGCATGAACAAATCTAGTATTCGTTGGAATGTCTGTTGTACTTGCTATAATTCTCATACCATAATCTGGATGAAATTCACCTAACTGAACACCTCCATAGAAAATATGCTCTTTATCGTCCGGGTCAACAGAAATGGTCAAATCATATATCCCTTGTCCATCTAAGGTATTCACCTGAGAAAGCGCATCATTGAAAGGAGACCCCCCTGAAGCTAATAACTTCCAAGATGTTCCTTTATCCGTTGAGCCATAAATTCCGTTTAAGCTACCATCGTTTGCTGATGCAACAACATACACATAATTTGGATCCTGAGGTGAAACTGCAATCTCAACTCGACCAACAGAACCTTGATATCCTGTAGCAAATGGAATACTTAAAGTCTCAAATGCTGCAGCTCCATCCGTGCTTCTTCTAACTGAACTACTACCCATGTAAGCAAATACAGTTCCGTCAGATGCCACTGCAACATCTCTGCAACTTCCTGCTACTCCACTTGGCTTAGTCCAAGTAGCACCTTGATCATCCGAATAATGAAATCCATCACTACTTCCAGAGAAGATTCTACCTGTTGACATATTTGCCGCTAAAGCACCAACATTATCAAAATTTCTACTTGTTCCCGTTAATTCTTTAAAAGACGTTCCGTCTCTATTTTCAGATTTGTATATCCCTTTTGCTGCAAAGGTAGTACCACCTGGAAATACGGATTCACCCACACCATAGTAAATGTTTCCATCCTTATCTTGAGTCATCGAAACAATGAACAATTCATCTTCAAAGTCATTTACTACAGACCAGGAAGATCCTCCTGTTGTAGACCTAAATAATCCACCACTTACTCCAGCAGCAAACATTAAATTAGGGTTGTCTTTATCAATTATCAAAGCTCTTGATCTACCACCAATGTTGTCTGGCCCTTCTGAAACCCAGCTAAATGGAGATGCAATTCTTCTAGTCGATGCTAGTGCATCTGCCTCAGCTAATGCCTGATCCACATCCTCTGCAGAATATGTCCCTGTAACCTGATTGTTTTTCATGGAGTAAATTTCCTCCAAAGCAGGGCCAATAATATTAGTTTGTCCTTTAGGACTAAAATTTTCTATTTTTTTCGAATCACGTGCTGTGTAATCTTCAACCTGATTAAAGGCATAATTTCCAACTAAGGAACAGGCACCAACCGCAGCAATCAATAAAAAGTAATGAATTTTTTTCATATCGAATTTTGTATAATTTTTTAAAATATCTTCTTAACCAAAGGTCAAATAATTTTCAAGAATCAAAAGTATGTTATTCCTTTTGATTATGCAACACTATAAAGCACAATCCTTGTCAAAAATAAGCTATATTTTTCTGTTGCTCAGTCGAAATTGACTAAAGACTTAGTACAATTGATTAACGGGAGAAGATTAAAGCCTAAAGGTGCTTTTCAGCATGGTAAGAGGACCTAACCATAGGACCACTTTCGACTATATCAAAACCCATCTTTTCCCCTTCTTCCTTGTACATTGCGAAAGTATCAGGATGCACATACTCTTCAACTTGTAAATGCATTTTTGTTGGTTGCAAATATTGCCCTAGTGTAAGCACATCACATTTATGCTCAAGTAAGTCTTCCATAATTTTAAAAACTTCCTCTTTCGTTTCACCAAGACCCAACATCACACCAGATTTTGTTCTTCTACCATGGTTTTTAGTTCTAAGAATTTGCTCCAAGCTTCTTTCATACTTTGCTTGGGGTCTCACTCTTCTATAAAGCCTCTCTACCGTCTCCATATTGTGAGAAACCACTTCTGGCTTTTCATCCAACACCAAATTAAGTAAATCCCATTTGGCCCTAAAATCAGGAATCAAAGTTTCCATAGTTGTATTAGGACTTTGCTCTCTAACTTCTCTAATTGTGGCCGCCCAAACTCCAGCGCCTAGATCTTTCAATTCGTCTCTATTCACAGAAGTAATTACACAATGCTTTACTTCCATCAGTTTAACCGCCTCCGCAACTCTGCTAGGTTCATCTATATCATACTCATTAGGCCTACCTGTTGCTACTGCACAAAAAGAACACGACCTAGTACAAGTATTTCCCAAAATCATAAAAGTGGCCGTACCAGCTCCCCAACATTCACCCATGTTTGGGCATTTCCCATCTTCACATATGGTATGTAAATTATTCTCCTTTACAAGCTTTTTTACTTTCCTGTAGTTTTCACCTGTGGGCAAATCTATTTTTAGCCAATTGGGCTTGGTTCGTTTGCGCTTAGGCTTTTCTGTTAAAGGTAATTCAATCAAAATCTAGTAAATTTTAGCGAATGCAAAGCTAACATAAAATCCTGAAAAGACACTTTTGTTTTCAGCAATATGCATGATAGGAATTTTACTTAAAAACATATCCAAAGTAGCACCTACCTCTACCACCATATAACTAGTTCTATAATTCCCCCATCCAAACTCCAAGCCCACTTTGCCGTATGCTCCTGGCTTAAATTGTATTTCATCAAAACCATGAAAATAACCTGCTCCACCAACAATATTATCTGGGTTATGCTGAGTAGGGTCAAAAGCTTCAATTTGCGAAAGTTCTTGAAAAGAATCTGGTTGCGTAATCTCTAAAAAAACTGGCTTTAAAAAACCAAGGTCAATTCCTATAACACCAATTGCGGCAACATTTATTGTATTCCTAGAAACCCTCCTACCTAAATCCTTCTTTATTCCATATCCTAATCTTAAGGCATGAAAATGATTTAATTTACCATATACAAAAGGGCCACCGTTGCTATATCTATTGTTTGTTACTTTTTGTTCTTTGGGGTGCTTTATTGACACGAAATCCAAATCAAACAAAGTAGAGAATTTATCGCTTTTCTTAAAAGCCAACTTTAGATCAAGCCCAATCGTTTTTGACTGCACCATTGCTCCCATGTTAAAGGTCCTAACCACTGGTTCTGCAATTTGTCCATTAAGATCTGACAAACACAACAAAGGGATTGAACACATCAAGCAAAAAAATTTTACTATTCTAGTCACTAATTTAAGATTATACAAATTTTCAATTTATTTTGCACAAAAGAAAATTTAATTATGGCGACTGCTCAGATAGAATACATTAAACAATTAAGAACGGAGTGCACTCACCTAAAATCAGGTAAGAATTTTATCACTGATGCACCTACAGACAACAAAGGAAATGGAGATGCATTTTCACCAACAGATACTGTAGCTACTGCTCTTGCAAGTTGCATGCTTACAATTATGGGCATTTATGCTTTAGAACATGACTTTGACTTAAACCAAAGTAAGGCAATTGTTACGAAGCACATGTCAACAGAAACTCCGAGAAAAATTGACAAAATTGACATTGAGATGACTGTTTCAGCAACTAAAACACTCAGTATTAAAGAGAAAATATCCTTGGAACGAGCGGCAAAAACTTGCCCCGTAGCTCTAAGTCTGCGCCCTGAAATAGAACAAAATTTAAAAGTAAGTTTCTCTAATTAGAGAAATTCTCTAATTCAGAAGAACTTATTTGCCCATGTGAAGCATTGTAAATACACTCCCCATTTTTTATTAATAATACTTGTGGAGAGGCATGCTCCACTTCAAAAACATCTACTATTTGATTGGATATTTGCCTAAATTGAATGAGATCCAAATAGTACACATTGAATTTTTGAGACAAAGAATTCAAGCCCTTCTCGACCCTAAATTTCGCCATACTACTTATGCTGCATCTTGTACTATGCTTAAACAATATAGAAGGTTTTGAGTCCTTCTTGATCAAATCTATTTGATCCAAGGAAGTTAAGGTAATAAAGGACATTAAGACACTACTTCTTGAACAGTCTGCTCAACTTTACCTACTGATGGACACCTGTCTCTTGTCTTACATCCACTTAATCCTACAATAAAAATTACTACAACCACTAAACTTGCTATCTTTCTCATTTTATTCTTTTAATTTGTTCCCTTATAAAGAACTCACAAAATTAAACATTTATTGCAAAATATAACTGTTCTGACAAAAATAGAACAAAAGGAGAATTCAAATCCCCACGATCTAAGTTTAAGCTTAAAGTCATTCACTCCGGAAGAAAGAAGATTTATAGCTGAACAGATAGAATGCAGACAGAAGGCCATTAAGAAGCTTCCTTTTTTTTATGCAAATCAATGTATTTATAAAAAAAGAGCCCTTGAGCAGGCTTCAGCTGAGGCAGTTGCAAAATACAAATCAAAGCACATTAATGGCCGAACACTTATTGACCTATGCGGAGGTTTCGGGGTAGACGACTATTGGCTTAGCCAATGTTTTAATGAAGTGGTATCCTATGACGAAGACGCTGAGCTTAATGAAATTGTAAGACACAACAACCTATTGCTTGAATCTACAAACCACAAGCGAATAACAGGTTCTGCAGAAAACTTCAACTTCGATGAAGTCGACTCGGAAACAATTATTTACTTAGACCCTGACAGAAGAGATGCGCATGGACGAAGGCAATTCTTACCAGAAAACCACAGCCCTAACATCTACCCTATTCTTCAGAAAATAGATAGCAGGTTAAAGGTTTACATTAAGTTATCACCCATGATAGACATTACGTTATTATTAAAGAGCATACCCAATGTTACTGGTCTCTGGGTAATCAGTCACAAACTTGAGAACAAGGAAATCTTAATCGAATGCAATGGGAGCAATCAAAAGGGAATATGGGCTGTGGAGATTGACAAAGGAACGAAAGAACTTCAAGATGATCCATCTCACAACCTTAAACCCAACTTTAATTTCAATAAAAATTACCTTTTTATTCCTTCGCCCTCCATCCTTAAATCCAAAACAGGGGGCACTCTTACTTCCATGTATGACTTAGACAGGATAAATTCTTCCTTCCAATTTCTATTTGGAGACAAAACCATTCCAGAGTTTATGGGTCGCTGTTATAAGGTTATTAAAACTCTAGCATACAAGCCAAAGAGTATCAAGAAAGAGCTTAAGGAACTTCATATTGAGAAAGCAGAACTCTTTTCACGAAACTTTTTTCATAGCTCAGAAGACTTAGGTAGGATATTAAAAATTAGGAAAGGTGGAGACCACTTCTTGGCATTTACAGTGGACCAAGAGAAGAACCCTTGGGTTATTGTTTGTCTTTTGAACTCTCAAAATCGATAAGCTTGGGCCTTATTCCATCGTGCCTAACAAATCCCCTCAACCTTTTCTCCCCTTCCGGAAACTGATCTATCGGATAGAAAACCCCAACAGGTTTAGTGTAAAACATAATCTCTGTCACTTTGCTGGAATCTAGACTAAGAAGCATTTCACTACACTCTATCTTATTTACACCGGTATAATTTACACTATCCTCTGCAGCGTAATATATGCTTAGGCCATTACCTATCACTTTAACACTATTTAATTCATTGTCTTTAAAATAGCTGATCATGTGCTTCCCTGAAATCTGGTTGAATTTGTCTTCCGCTTCTTTTGAAAGAACAAATGCTTTCCTCTCCACTTCTAAGTGATCTATCTTATCGTCCTTTAAATGAATGGAGATAAACTCACCTGTAATCTGGTTTTCTTCTGTCCATAGTATGGGTTCATAATACAAATTCATTGCGGAGTCCACCATTCGATAAGTCAATGAATCACATACGGCTTGAACATCTTGCTTAAAGACGGATGCATTTCTATATGCTGAAAGAATTTTCCCCAAAGTATCAGCGGTATCTGTTCTATAATAGAATGTATCTGCTCTTATGTACATAGAGTCCTCGTCCATGTATTTTTTTGCCCATGGGTCTTTCGTTACCATTGTTTCTTTGCTCAATTGGTTACTCCAACCATAATTACCATACACTCTAATATCTTCTTTAGAGTCATATACTTCAATGTTATCGTAGGCCAGGCCAATACTAGTATTCCTATTGTAATCAAGGCTATCTCCAGAAATTGTATTTGTTCCAGAAACTATGGTAGCCCTTTTACTAAAAGAAGCAGTTTCCTCACGTGTATTGTACCATCCGTAGTTACAATAAATTGTATCTTCTTCACTGCTGATTGTTGTAGGACCATAAAACCAAGCCTTTTTACTTACAGTACCGTAGATAAGTGTATCTCCTTCCATGGTGTATTCTGGGTTCACTAGCTTCACATTCTTCCTAAACCCTACTCTTTTAGAATAGCCATTGTAGCTACCTATTTGGCTCGTAAGCCTATCTCTGCCGCTAGTTAAAACACCACCACTGGTGTAATAGCCGTTTCTAGTTTCCATATTATAAGTTATGGCATTAGTAGTTAATCGCATATCCTCATCTACCATGACCACATTCCCATCAATTCTTGCAACCTTAGTATCACCGGTATAAAACAAATGATCGCCTCTAATGTTTATGGTATCTGCTTGAAAAATATGGACATTTCCAAAAGCTTCAAAGGTATTCTCCAAATCATCCAAATTTGCCCTATCGCAAGACATAATAGCATTACCATGTTTCAATTTCACATTCCCCATAAGCATTCTTATGTACTTCCCCTTTTGTTCATCGTAGTGCGCAGAATCGGCTTGTATAAGCTCAATTCTTTCCGGTACTTGGGCATGAGAATATTGGCCTTGCCAATAAAAAGAAAGACAAAGCAATACTTTTAATATGTGGGAATAATTCTTAATGGTGCAAACTTATGTTATTCACTATAGAGTTTTACAAATCTTATGCTAGAATTGATTTTTTTGTAAAAAAACATTCAGATTAAAATAAATAGAGTTTTTTAGAGTTTACTTTGCGACAGATTTTAAATGAATATTCTACTTAAAAACAGACTTCTAACAACAATCGTTGCTCTTTGCTTCCTTAGTTTGTTTAGTAATTGCCGTAAAGAAACCTTCTTTACGGAAAGTGCTAGTCTTACTTTTGACACAGATACGGTATACTTCGACACTGTTTTCACCAGGTTACCTGGAACAAGCTATCCTAGATCAATAAACAAACAGTTCGTAGTAAGAAACCCTTACAACGAATTTATTAAGACCAACATTAAGCTTAGTGGTGGAACATCTTCCTCCTATAGAATGAATGTCGATGGTATTTCCACAAGAGACATTAAAGACTTAGAGATAAGACCGAAGGACAGTATCTTTATATTTGTTGAGTGCACCTTAGAGCCAAACAACCAAACCCAACCTGCAATTGTTCAGGACTCTATAATCTTTGTTACTAATGACAACATTCAGACTGTGCAACTCGCAGCTTATGGCTGGGATGCTTACTATTATAGAGATTCTGTACTACCTTGCAACACAGTTTGGGACAAAACGGACAAGCCTTATGTCGTTGTGCAATCTGTTGCAGTGAATGTAGATTGCAATTTGGAAATCAAACCAGGAGTAAATGTTTATTCCTCTGGAGATTCTAGGTTCTATGTTTTTGGAACATTAAAAGTTAACGGAACAAAAGACAAGCCAGTATTGTTTAGAGCAGATAGACTAGACCCTAGATTTGATGATGTTCAGGGTCAATGGATTGGTATGCATTTCACCAGATTTAGCAAAAACAGTGAATTAAACTATGCTATTATAAAAAACGCAATAATTGGAGTAAGAGTAGATTCCCTTTCTGTAAATGGGCAGGAAAAACTAACAATGAGAAATAGCATTATCCAGAACTGTTCCAACATAGGATTGTTAGGGGTAACAGCAGACATTAAAGCCGAGAACAACTTAATACACAATTGTGGATCTTATACTTTCCTTGGTTATTATGGAGGAAATTACAACCTAAGGCACAACACTTTTCTAATCTCCTCTAGCAGAGACCCTCATTTTGCATTCAACAACATACAACTAGATGAGAACGACAATTTCGTAAAAGACTACTCCATTTCATACAATGTTCAAAACTGCATTGTTTCTGGCTCAAGTGATGAAGAAATGCTTTTTGACATCTCCTCTGGGAACCTGCCAACTGCAGCAAACATTGAGAACAACCTTTTAAAAACAGAAATTGAGGCACTGAAAAGTAATGGCAACATAGTTAGCAATTTTCCACTGAGCACCTTATTCAAAGAACCAAATTCATATGATTTTAGCTTAGCTCCAAATTCTCCTGCAATAAATAAAGGCATTATACTTACTCCACCAATCAATAGGGACATCTTGGATTTCCCTAGAGATGGAATGCCAGATATTGGAGCCTATGAATATGCTCCATAAAAAACCCATTTTCTCCAATAGGCTCTGCAATACCATCTTTTATTTAGTTCTTAGAAAGAACAAATTCCTCAACTACCTGCTGACCGTCGATAGTCAATTTCAAAAAATAGACCCCATTTTTTAAAGACGAAATATTGTATACACCGTTTCCAGCAAAGTTTATTGTTTCAACCTGCTAGCTTGGGAAAAGTTAAAGAACAAAAGAAGGGCTATTAAATTAAGAAATAATTTTTTATAGTGGGTCCAATGTCATTCAAAACCAAGGAAACGGATCGCCCAAAGAAACAGGAGTTATTTATTTACTAACTTGAAATTTCTTTGCAACTTGCTTGCCATCTATTTCAAATTTCAAGAAATAGATTCCTTTATCAAGTGATGAAACATCGTAACTACCGTTTCCAGTAAAGTTTATTTCCTTCACCTTTTGACCTAGAACATTAAGCACATCCATTTTAATAATGCCAACTGTGGCAATTGGAAGTTCTATGTTTAACCTATTTATAGTAGGGTTAGGATATAACTTTATCTTCTTAAGATCCAACTCACTTACCGCAGTTGTCCAAGCATATATTACAGCAGTTACAACAGCTGGGTTTGCTCTATCCTTCAAGTTATAAACGGAAAGGTCATAAGATGCTTTATTCCCAATGTTGTCATCTGAGTAAAAATGAAAGAAAAAATTTCCTTCTTCCCCTTTTTTCAAAACGAAGCTCATACTGTCCACAATCGTGTCATAGCATTGATTTACATCACACACGGCAGAAGTCCATGCAGCAGGTTTAAGCACATTGGTTCTAATCCAAACAAAAGAGTCAAAGTCATAATTGACATTTGTCAATACAGCATGTGCCTCATAATCATTTATTCCAGCATCTGCGGTGATAGAAGCCTTTGTTGTATCCATGTCCCACTTTAATTTCTGAGCAAATGATCCATTTAAAAGAAATATTAAGGAAACTGCAAATAGTATAATTTTTTTCATCTTTGGTTATTTATCAAAATCAAATATAATACATTTATAGACTCTATGGAATGTTTGTGACGGAAGAAATACACAGAATTGACAAACGGGAGAATCTATTAGACGAAAATACCTTGGAAAACATGCTGATAACTTGCTACTTACAAAAGATTCACTCAATTTTAATTCATTTTCAAATAAATGTTGAAAAATTAATATCTATGTTTTACATTTGCACTCCAATTTAAAATTGTCCGATAGTGTAACTGGCAACACGTCTGTTTTTGGTACAGAAGAGTCTAGGTTCGAGCCCTAGTCGGACAACAACATTTAAAAGAAACAATCCATTGTCAGCATCTATACTAAATGAGGTAAAAATTTTTTCTGGTAGAGGTTCCACAACCCTTGCTAGAAAAATAGCTGAAATCTACGGTGGAAGCTTGGGTGATTGTAAAATTTCACAATTTAGCGATGGTGAGATACAACCTTCTTTTAACGAATCTATTAGAGGATGCGATGTGTTTTTAATCCAAAGCACAAATCCTCCAGCAGAAAACATATTAGAACTACTTTTAATGATTGATGCAGCGAAAAGGGCATCGGCTAATTACATTACTGTAGTTATACCTTATTTTGGACTTGCAAGACAAGATAGAAAAGACAAACCTAGAGTTTCGATTGGATCCAAGATGATGGCAGAGATTCTAACTGCAGCAGGTGCAGATAGAGTAATGACCATGGACTTGCATGCTCCTCAAATTCAAGGTTTCTTTAATATCCCAGTAGATCACTTAGATTCTTCTGTCGTATTTGTACCTTACATCAAGAGTCTTAATCTAGAAAAATTAACCATAGCAGCTCCAGACATTGGTGCATCGCAGCGTAACAGAGTTATTGCAAAAATGATGAATGCAGATATGGTAATTTGTGACAAGGAAAGGAAAAGAGCAAATGAGATTGCCTCTATGCGTGTAATAGGAGATGTTACTGGATTAGACATCGTCTTAGTAGATGACATCATTGATACTGGCGGTACTTTATGTAAAGCAGCAGGATTATTAAAAGAAAAAGGCGCTAGAAGTGTAAGAGCAGTATGTACGCATCCTGTATTATCTGGTAAAGCATATGAGAACATCGAAAACTCGAAATTAGAAGAGTTAATTGTATGTGACACTATTCCATTAAAACATCCATCGAGTAAAATTAAAGTACTTTCTGTTGCTAGCTTATTTGCAAGAGCAATTAGAAATGTACACGAACATAAATCAATAAGCTTATTGTTTGAGCCTTCTAATAACAACGTTCAAACCCCACTAATTTAAACAAAGAATAAATCATTATAAAATGAAAACGATAGCATTAAAAGCAGACGCAAGAACAGGACTTGGAAAAGCCGAGACTAAACAAGTTAGAGCAGTAGGAAAAGTTCCATGCGTAATTTACGGAGGTAAGGAAAACAAGCATTTTGCTATTTACCAAGCAGATTTTAAGAAACTAGTATACACAGATCAATCCTATAAGGTTCAAATTGACTTGGATGGTCAACTGTATATTGCAATTTTGAAAGACCTTCAATTCCACCCAGTTTCTGAAGAAATTACTCATGCGGATTTCTTAGAAATCGATGTAACAAAATCAGTGGATACTACTCTTCCTATTAATGTGGAAGGAGTTGCACCTGGTGTAAAGGCTGGTGGAAGATTACTTAAAACATTCAGAAAATTAAGAGTTAGAGGTCTTATTTCTAATTTGCCTGAATTCTTAACAGCCAATATTGATGATTTAGAATTAGGACAGTCCATTAGAGTAAAGGATATTGCTGTTGAAGGATTCGAGATTTTAGAATCTCCAGAAAGAGCAATAATCAGTTGTAAAATGACTAGAGCTGCCGTTTCTGCATCAGGTGATGAAGAAGCAGCCGAAGGGGAAGAAGGAGCTGAAGAAGAAGCAGGAGCTGAAACTCCAGCAGAAAGCTAAACAATATTGAAACAATCAAAAAAGCTATTGTCCATTGGGCAATAGCTTTTTTTTTGAAAAAAAATAAATCTTGGGGGTTAAGGCATAATTAATTGTATTACTAGAGCAAACATTTATTAGAAAAATGAAAGAAATACTTGAATCTAACCAAATCACTAAATACCTTGCTGGTTTTAGTTCGCCCAAAGAGCAACAAGAGTTGGAAAAATGGTTGAAGAATAACCCTAATAACGCCATGGTAATTGCATTCATGCAAGGACAGGTTAATAGAATGGTTAGTCAGCTACAGAGTGCTTAATTGATGCAAGACGTATTAGCAAAATATTTTGAGGGTACTACTTCGAAAGAAGAGTTACAATCCATAGAAAAATGGATTGAACAGAACCCAATTGAATTTAGTCAGTACTCCAAGATATGGACTACCGGGAAAAGTTATGCATACCCCAAAAACAACAATTCATTTGACTTAATTAAAAGTCAAATTACTCCAGAGAGTAAGAAAGTTGAAATGTCTCCTAAATTTTCCTTCTGGAAAATAGCGGCATCCTTTCTCCTACTTGCGGCATTTAGCTTCCTAGCCTATACTTACTTATCAAATGATGTAAAATCTGATGAGTTTGCTGTGGTTTATTCCTCAGAAGCAGACTTAAAACAAATTAACCTTGAAGACGGAACAAAAATCTGGCTTAAACCACATTCTAAAATTGAGGTTTCCGATGCCTTTAATGAAGAAGACAGGAATATTAAATTAAGTGGGAATGCTTTTTTTGATGTTGCTAGAGAAGAAAGTAAACCTTTCACCATTGAGTCTAATGAGATAACAGTTAGGGTATTAGGAACATCCTTCAGCATTGAAGAGAAGAACAAGGACATCACTGTAACTGTAAGGACAGGTAAAGTAAAGGTTAGCAACGAATTTAGGGAGACTACACTATTACCTAAGCAAGCTGTTACGCATAAAAACAAATCAGATAAGTTTGTGTTTTCAAACATCAAAGACGAGAACAAGTGGGCCTGGACAGACAAAGTATTAACCTTTGAAGAAAGTAATTTAAAAGATGTTGTATCTAAGATAGAAGAGACTTATGGAGTTAGCATTGAATACAATCATTCTTATGACCAAGTTCCTTTTACTGGTAAATTTGACAACAAAAAGATAGCTGAAATCATGAACATCTTAAAGTCTAGTTTGAACATAGACTTCAAAGTCTCAAACGCAACTACTCCTCTTTATTAATTCGGTCTAATACCTCTAGGTCAAAAGAATATTTGTGCTTTTCATCCATAGGGTGATGTTCTCTAAATTGCACATCCCACTCGGAGCGTTTAATGTTAGGGAAATAGGCATCTACACTTTCAATTTTTGTATGCACTCTAGTTAAGTAAAGTCTAGTTGCCTGAGGCAAAAACAACTCATAGATAGAACTTCCTCCAATAATAAATATTTCTTTGTCCGTTTCTGCATTCACCATTTCCATAGCCTCTTTTAGAGAGGAAGCATGCTCAAACCCTTTTATCACCAAACCCTTATCTCGACTTAGGACAATATTTCTTCTGTTAGGTAATAACTTAGGCAGCGAGTCCATTGTTTTTCGTCCCATAATTACCGGATTGCCTAAGGTCTTAGACTTAAACCATTTAAAATCATCAGGAAGGTGCCATAGCAGTTTGTTATCTGCCCCAATGCCATTGTTTTCATCCATGGCAACAATCATCGAAATAGCGTTCTTCATTGGTCTTTTTGATATATAGAGAAGTTAATTGAAAAGACGTGGGAATACAAAGCAGAAGATGCATTACCTACATCCGTAAAGGCATAGTCAATTTTAACTAAATTTAACTTTATGCCTGCACCTATAGAAGGTTGAATGGTTGTTCTTATTTTGCCATTGTCATCGGATTCTTTTTGAATGTTTCCAATTCCAGCTCTCAAGTAAACAACGTTTTTATCTTCTTTCAATTCATAAGATCCTTCTAGACCAATATGAGGGTCAACACTTAGCAAATTAGTCTTGATAAATGCATTTCTCTTACCATCCGTGGTTATATCCAAATCAAGCTCTGTCTGCAAACCAATCTTATTCCAATCAAACTTTTTCGATGCACCGAACAATATTCTAGGAAGTGTTATTTCAAGTGATTTCACTGGAATAAAATTATTGGTTTGTAACAAGACCTGTTCCTGTTCTTCGGTGAAAGTATAGGACCAGGAGTTAAAGGTACTCGTTATATCTCTTATTGTAACGCCAAAATCCCATCCTGTTTTTTTCATGTGCAATTGGGCTCCCACATCTGCGCCAAAGCCCCATGCTTTTCCAAACTCTCCCACCTTCCGATGTATTATCTTTCCATTTACACCATAACTAAAGTCGACATACCTGTACTTTCTTATCTTCTTTTTCCTGGCATAAGACAACAATATACCATAATCGACTGCCGAAAACTCAGTTACTCTATCGTAATTGATTTGACCATTCTGAATTAAGTCCAAGGTATTTAGAATTCCATCTACACCAAACCTAAGAGCGGTAATTCCTAATGCTGATTTCTTATCTATTTTAGTTGCAAATGCCAAGTAATCGTAGTTCGCAATACCTGCAAAATACTCCGAGTGCATAAAAGCAAGATCTATGTTTGCATCTATGTTTGTTAATCCTGCTGGATTCCAATACCCCGAAGTTACATCGTGGGTGGTGGCAACTACACTATTTGCCATTCCAAAAGCTCTTGCTCCAGCACCTAAATTCATGAATTCATTACTGTACTTTGCTGTCTTCTGTGCAAAAGAACCTTGGCTTAAGCCAATAAAAACCCAAAAATACTTTAGTTTTTTCATTCGAAGTGCAAAGATAATTCTTTCTTCAATAAGTCCATTTTCTTCTCTGTCTCTTCCTCAATATCCTGTATACATGCTCCCACAGAACCTTTTTGTTCCTTGGTCCATTCTCCTTTCATGCCTGCCCTTTGATAGATCTTATTTAAAGCAAAGCTCAACTGATCGTTTTCGGTATATTTGTGCAAATACCTATGCTCCAAAAAGAGATACCATCTTTCCATAAACAAGTCAATGTTTTCCACCTGATGTATTTCTAAAAAACCTCTTATTTCCTGCTCCTCCGTGCTTTCGATAGAAGTGTAAAAGTCCTCAACGATGCCTTTCACTTCCATAATCAGATACCTATCTAAGATTAACTCTAGGGCAATGTGCGCCAAAAACCAAGACTTTGGGATTAAATCAGAAACACCATTTTTCTTAAACGCTTCTTTGGAATATTCCATCATGTGATGAAAATAGTCTGAATTATGAAACACCTTGTCTTGTTCCATGTGTGTCTTTGAGCCTTCGTTAATCTGCAATTGATTTGCTGTAAACTTAGAATCCTCTATCCTAGTCGGAAAAATGTGCTTCCCCTTAAGAAATATGCGCACCAAATCTGGCATGACCAATCCAAGATTATAATAAGAATTACTGTTCTTATCCTCTAAATAATAATGTGCTATGAAATTCATTAACCTACCACAAAGGTCTGTTTTTTAAAACAAATAAACTTCCTTTTTATCTTTTTATTGCTTTCTGAATAGATTTAATTCCCTTTGTTTTACTGCGGTTTCATAAGGGGCAATTCAATAAAAATATAATTTGCAAAAAACACTTGGTATTTCTTACTTTTGTAACCCAATTTTTAATGACAATGAGAACTATTCAATTTAGAGAAGCCCTAAGAGAAGCCATGCAAGAAGAAATGCGTGTGGACAATGACATCATTCTTTTGGGCGAAGAAGTTGCGGAGTATAATGGAGCTTACAAGGTAAGTCAAGGCATGCTTGATGAATTTGGTGAAGATAGAATTATTGACACTCCTATCGCTGAATTAGGCTTTGCCGGAATAGGTGTTGGTGCAGCAATGAATGGCTTAAGACCTATTGTAGAATTCATGACTTTTAACTTTTCCTTAGTTGCAATAGATCAAGTAATAAATGCTGCTGCAAAAATGAATAGCATGAGTGGTGGTCAATTCACATGCCCTATTGTATTTAGAGGTCCTACAGGAAGTGCAGGTCAACTAGGTGCACAGCACTCTCAAAATTTTGAAAACTGGTATGCCAACTGCCCTGGCCTTAAGGTAGTAGTTTGCTCCAATCCTTACAATGCAAAAGGTTTGTTAAAATCTGCGATTAGAGACAACGACCCGGTAATCTTTATGGAAAGTGAGCAAATGTATGGTCTTAAGGGAGAGGTTCCAGAAGAAGAATACATTATTCCAATAGGACGAGCACAAGTGGTTCAAGAAGGAACAGACGTAACTATTGTGTCTTTTGGAAAAATGATGCGAGTAGTTGAAAATGCAGTTACCGAATTAGAAAAAGATGGTGTTTCTGTAGAAGTGATAGATTTACTCACAGTAAGACCTATTGACTACGATACGATTGCAAATTCTATCAAGAAAACAAACCGATGCGTTGTGGTAGAAGAAGCATGGCCATTAGCCTCCATTTCTTCTGAGATAGCTTACATGATGCAAAAAAGAGTTTTTGATTACCTAGATGCTCCAGTAACTAGAGTATGTAGCCAAGACGTACCATTGCCATATGCCTCTACTCTTGTAGAAGCGTATTTACCTAATGCACACAAAGTAGTGCAAGCGGTGAATGCTGTGATGTACAAGTAAAAAAGTTTTCAGTTTTCATTGCTCCGTTTTCAGTCCTGATAGCTATCGGGAGGCCTTACCTAGCATATTTCCTTCTTCATAATTACTGCGCATACCGAATAAGGTCGATACCTAAACACCCTATTTCCTATTATCAAGAAATGAGAATCTAGGACTGGCATTTAGAAGTAAGACAAGGAAGTGAGAGTAAAAATTTTAGGGAACGAGGGAAGTTCGGCAACGCCGAAATCACTCGACTGAACTAATTTATACTTTTGCTTTCGCCAGAGTAGTTCTAGAAGCCTTGACTTTTTGGTGCCTTTTTGTGTTAAGACAAAAGGACACAACGGTTTGGCTGATAAGCCATATTTATTTAGTTTTTTTTGGCACCGTGTGCACCTCTGGAGGAAGCCAAAATGAGAATCACTTTCTCAGTTAAAGTGCTTAGTCTTCAGTTAAGAGGGCCTTACCTAGCATATTTCCTTCTTCTAATGAAGGAATTGATGAGTCCAAAGATTACAATTAAGAGAATAGGCAATCCCATATTAAGTACTTGCCAGTAGGTTTTGTTTTCACTTGCTTCTACACGGTTTAATAGTCTAAGCTTGATCTCTTTTGAACGTACCTCAATCAGTCCGCTGTCGTCTATTAAGTAATCTATGCAATTGAGCAAGAACTTTTTGTTTGCAAAGGTTCTTCCTGTATTTCTATCAAACCCTAGAGGGGAGACTTCACCTTTACTGCTTACTTGATTCTTAATTATATCCCCATCGGCAATCACAATCATCTTATTAGGTGCCGACTTTTTAATTAGCTTAATGTCACTCAATTGCTGTCTTCTAGCAAAATAAGAAGTAAACTCCCCTTCTAACAAAGCAGCACTTACTTGTGCTCCACCTTGAAAACTATTAAGGTAATCCTTGTTGTTCAACAAACCAATGGCACTAACATCCACTGTTGCCGGTACTTTTGCTACTTTGGTTCCTTCTGAACTAATCAATAAGGGTGTCGCCAAAATGCCATCTTTCCTTATGAGCTTCATGGTACTTGTAAATTGCCCCCAAACTCCTTCCAGATTTCGCATGATGGGGTGTTCATTTTTAGGGAAAAACACGGGATAATAAACCCATGGGAAGGCTCTCATTTCATTTTGCTGGTAAGGAGAAACTACCTTAATGTCGTTGCAGGTTTTATCCAACAGCAAATCGTTGTGCAACCTAACACCATAATTAAAAAGTTGGGTCTGAAACAATTCTAGATTCAGGCTTGGTGCCAATATTTTTCCATATTTGCCTACTGAATCCATATCCGATAGAACTGGATCTATTAACCAAATAACTTTACCACCTTTCATGATGTATTGATCAATAAAATACGACTCCATCTTGGTTAAGTTCGTCTGTGGCTTGGCAATAACAAGACCATCAAAAACATTCAATGAGGTTTGTAAGGCATTAATCAACTTCTTTTCATCCCCATCACCGGATATTAGGTTTGCGTATCTGCGCAAGGTCAAGGTGTCTTGAATGTTTATGTTTAACCTCTGAATTTCATAATATTCGTTCAACTCAACAGCAAAATCTGCGACATACTCCTCTCCTAACTCACCATGCCCTTCCAAAAAAGCAATTTTCTTCTTTTTAGGCAAGACACACTTTCTTAAAATGTTACTGAACTCGTATTCTAAATTCTCAATGGAACCATTGATACTCTCGTCCTTTGCTCCACCACTTCTTGTATTTAAGAAGTTCCAAGCATATTCCTTCCCTTGGTAAAAAACCTCCGCTCCAGGAATAATCCATTTTACAGATTGTTCTTGTATTCCCTTATCTTCTAAATCGTTGTAAGGCATGATTCCTTTTTGAGCCATACTTTGTAAGATGCCTTTTTGTTGGTCTTTATCTGCCTCCTCTAGTGGGTTACGAAATTCGTAAACAATGTTCTTTTCACTAAGTTCTCGGTATTCATTTAATATGTCTCTTACTGCATTTTTCAGTTGCTTAAACCTAGGAGAAACATCCCCATCTAAATACACCTTAATGAGCATTTCCTCTTTCACCTCTTTGGATAAATCCTTAGATGTTTTGGAAAGTGTATACCTGTTTTCTTTGGTAAGATCAAACCTATGGTAATATTGACCACCAAGTAAATTTAAAATTACAATCACAACCAACATTAAACCTAGCTCAATGAAAGATTTCGTTTTATACCCTCTTCTCTTTTTTACCATTTCCTGCTTTCGAATACAATTTTAGTAAGCCAGATAAAAAGGCCAGTTAAACTTAAAAAATAAATGACATCTCTTGTGTCTAAAACGCCTTTGCTAATGCTTCTATAGTGGAAATTAATCCCTATCCATTCAAGGAAAAAATCTGTTCCTTTAAAGGCATCAAGATTTCCTAAATAATCAAATGCCATGTAGAATATAAAACAGACAAACAAAGACAAAACGAAGGAAACGATTTGATTTTCCGTAATGGCGGAAGCAAAGATCCCTATTGCTACATAAACCCCTCCCAACATTAACAATCCTAGGTAAGAACCAAAGGTTGCACCCGTATCAATGTTCCCTGCCGTTTCACCCAATTGATATACTGAATAGAAATAGATTATTGTAGGTAGTAAGGAGAATAAGACAAGCGTAAATCCTGCGAAAAACTTCCCCATAATAATAGAAAGGTCACTTATTGGCTTGGTTGTTAATGTTTCTATTGTCCCAACTTTTTTCTCCTCGCTAAAGGAACGCATGGTTATAGCTGAAACAAGGAACATTAAAATCCAGGGAGACAATTCAAACAAGGTGTCCATATTGGCATAGCCAAAATCAAGAACATTTGTGTCCTCGAAGATCCACATGAACAATCCATTTGCTATAAGGAATACTACTATTACAATATAGGCGATGAAGGAGCTTAAGAAGCTTCGTATTTCTTTTATGTAAATCGTTCTCATTTCTTGGTCAATTTATGAAATACATCCTCTAAGCTATTCTCAACCTGCTGTAAAGAGGTTATTACTAAGCCATTGTCTACTGCAAAACGGAATATGTCCTCCTGCATGTTATTGTCGCTATTGGAATCGATTATCCATTTAGTATCACTTTCTTGAACCACTGCTTTCACCCAAGGCATTGCCTTTATTTGGCTCTTGCTTGTTACTCCCTTAAATTCTACTAAGTAACTCACTGTTCTAGAAGTAGATGTTTTAAGATTTGATGTAGAGTCGTCGGCTACTATTTTTCCATGGTCAATGATGATAACCCTATCACATATCGCTTCTACTTCTTGCATGATATGAGTAGACAACATCACTGTCTTCTTCTCTCCTATTCGTTTTATTAAGGCCCTTATGTCCTCTATTTGATTTGGATCTAGTCCAGAAGTAGGTTCATCCAGGATTAAAACCTCAGGATCGTGAATCAATGCTTGCGCAAGCCCTACTCTTTGCCTATACCCTTTGGACAAAGCACCAATTTTCTTTCTTTGCTCTAGCTCCAATCCCGTATCTGCAATAATATCTTTTATCGTAGTTTTTGTGTTTTTAACCCCCTGTAAATTTGCTACAAAACCAAGGTATTCTATTACATACATGTCCAGATAAAGAGGATTATGCTCTGGCAAATAGCCTACAGACTGCCTAACTTTTATACTTTCTTCCCCAATATCAAATCCATTTACCTTTGCAGAGCCACTGGTCTGAGGGATAAAACAAGTAAGCATTTTCATGGTCGTAGATTTACCAGCACCGTTAGGTCCTAAAAATCCCACCACCTCTCCAGAGGAGATACTGAACGTGATGTCATTCACTGCCATCTGCTCCCCGTATCGTTTGCTTAGCTTATTTACTTCTATAGACAAATTAGATTTTTAGTTTACTGAACGTTCAAATGTATTGAAATTGCATAAAAGAGAGCAAGTATTATTACTATAATTTATAAACGGCTGTGGATTAAGAGAATTTGCGAGTTTTTAGTATTTAGTTTTTAGTATTTTTGTTGCGTTAAAATGAAAGATTCCTCCGATAGCTATCGGAAAAAAGTAACACTAAAAACTCAACACTAACATATGTATTATAAAGTAGATATTTTTTTTAGAAACATACACCATTTAAGCGATGGAAGGTTTGCAGCAGGAGTTTGGGCAAAATGGGCAAGTTTTAATTTTGACAAAGACTCAGAACATTACATTTCTCCTGTAGATGCCTCTGAAATCATGGGCTGGATGAGTGGACCGGCTATCGTAGCAGAATTTGGACCAAAGAACAGTTTTGACAACATCCTAGAGGTTACCAAGCTTCTGAAAATCGAAAATATTGCTATCCCCTATTCGCTTCTTTCTCAGCCATTAATAGAGCATTTTAATGAAATAATTATAACAGATAAAAGCACAAATGAGTACCATTATTTTAAAGACAAAATAGTGTCGAATAAAAAGGCCATAATAAGTCCAGAATTAAATATGGCTGGTGCCCATGAAATCTTGGCCTCCAAGGTACAATCTATTCTTATAGAGGGCATTAAAGAAGACAAGCCTGGAACAGCGGATTATGAATCTTTAAGTTTATTTATGGAGCACCTTGATAAATAATAATTACATTATTTTGAAAAACCCTTTTATTTGTTTGAAATTGTTTTCACAAAAAAAAAATCAAAAATTAGATATGAAAATAAATACACGAACCATTAAGCCCAAGTTGCTTACAATCAGCATGGTAATTATGCTTTTTTGTGTAACAAACACGCAGGCAGCAAATTATAATGTAAGTAGCTTAGCAAATACAGGCACAGGTACCTTAAGGCAGGCAATCACTAATGCTAATTCAACTGCCGGAACACATACTATAAACTTTACTATTTCTGGAACCGTGAATTTGACTTCTGCCTTACCAAATATTAATAGAAGTATGACCTTTAATGCCCATGCTTCAGGTAATACAATTAATCGTAGTTCAACTTCCTCATTCCGACTATTAACTATTAATTCTGGTCAAACTGTTGAAGTAAACGGTTTTAATTTCACCAATGGTGCTACAGCCATACTATTAAGACAGTAAAGCACTAAACAAAAAAGAACACATAACTAAAAAAGGTCGGATGAATAATCCGACCTTTTTTAGTTTTATATCCTTCGCCATTCTTGTATCTTTGTACAAGCAAATGAAATTTGGAAAGAACCAACTTAAACCGAAGGGTTTTAATTACCGTCCATTCTACTTAAACGAACAAGAAGAAGAAAGGAAAAGAAGGTTTGGTCATTTGCATCAAGACAACAAGGAAACAAGCAGTTTTAAACCATCTTTTAAAAAGAAGAAAGCAGACTCCATTTTTTCCTTTTCACCAAAAATGATTCGGTTGGTTATTTTCTTACTCTTACTAATTTCCATATTCCTCTTTCTTTGTTTCAAAGAGTTTTACATACCTAAAAAGATCATGCGCATATTTGAACAATGGACATAATTAATCTACTTCCGGATTCCGTAGCAAACCAAATAGCAGCAGGTGAGGTGGTTCAAAGACCTGCATCTGTAGTGAAAGAAATGCTCGAAAATTCTATCGATGCAAAAGCTACTCAAATTACTTTGCATGTTAAAGAAGGTGGGTCTACACTTATTCAAATAACCGACAATGGTATAGGAATGAGTGATACAGATGCTAGAATGTGCTGGGAAAGACATGCTACGTCCAAAATTAAGAAAGCGAATGATATATTCACCATTCTATCTTATGGCTTTAGAGGGGAAGCAATGGCCTCTATAGCTGCTGTTGCACAGGTAGAGATGAAGACCATGCGACAAGAAGATTCCATTGGAACTTATTTAAGAATAGAAGGCTCTAAGGTATTGGAACAAAAATCCATCTCCTGCTTGGCAGGAACACAAACCACTGTAAAGAACTTATTCTTTAATCTACCTGCGCGAAGAAACTTCCTAAAGTCTATCTCCGTAGAGACTAAACATATTTTTGAAGAATTTTACAGAGTTGCATTGGCTAAGCCAAGTTTACACCTGAAATTAGTAAACAACGACAAGGAAGTATACGACTTGGAACCAGCAAGTCTTGCGGAAAGAATAGAAGAACTCTTTAGAGTAAAGAACAAAGAGAATCTATTAACCGTAGAAGAAGAGACAGACATTGTTAAAATAAGTGGATTCATTGGGACACCAGAGCTTGCTAGAAAGACAAGAGGGGAACAATACATCTTTGTAAATAAGAGATACATCAAGAATCCTTATTTTAACCATGCTATCATGGGAGCTTTTGAAGGATTGATTGAAAAAAGTAGATTCCCATTGTATGTATTGCATTTTGAAATAGAACCTCATAAAATTGATGTAAACATACATCCTACTAAAACAGAGGTCAAGTTCGAAGACGAACGATTTATTTATACCCTATTGCAATCTGCCATTAGAAAGGCAATAGGTCAGCATTCCTTGGTACCAGATATAAGTTTATTCGATAAAGAAACTTTCCATCCTGTGCGTGACTTAATGTCCAACAACGATTTTGTAGTTCCTGAAACTTCTCAATTTAGAAAAGTAGATAGGCCAAACTACAACCCCTTTAGCAAAGAGATTGAACCTAGAGAGAGAAGAAATCTTAAGAATTGGGAGAAATTACTGGGTGAAGTTCCAACAGAACCTGAGATATCTAGAAGAATTAACTCTCAAGCAGAGTTATTCCAATCCCCTGCAAAAAAGGAGAACTTTATCCCCGAAGTCTTGTTTCAATTAAACAAATCCTATGTGGTTACAAAAAAGGAAGAGGTACTCCTTGTTCTAGATCAAAGATTAGCGCATGAAAGAGTATTGTATGAACGATACAAAAATGGAATTGACATAGGAGGTATAGGTACTCAAGCCCTACTGTTTCCAAGAACAATAGAGTTGAGTGGAGCAGACATGCAATTGGTTTATGAATTAGAATCCGAAATAAAGAAATTAGGGTTTGATTTTTCTGAATTTGGAAAAAATACCGTTATTTTAAATGGCATCCCTGCAGGGCTTAACAAAGGTTCCGAAGTAGATATATTTGAAGGGCTCATTGAGCAATACAAATACAACATGAAACAACCAGGACTAGAAAATAGAGAAAGCATGCTTAGAGCAATGGCACTAAACGCTGCTGTGAGAAGAAATACCTACATGAGTGTGGAAGAGATGAAAGAGCTTGTTCAATCTTTGTATTTATGCGAGTATCCTAGCATCTCTCCAAGAGGAAATACCATAAGTATTTCTTTATCCAACGAACAACTAAGTAAAATGATTAAATAAGATGAGAAGAAAGATTCCACCAGTAGTACTCAATTTACTCATAATAAATGGATTAGTCTTTTTAGCAACCTATATTCTTGGTAGCACTCAAAATATGGACCTTAACCGAATATTGGGTCTACATTATTTTGATTCATCCCTTTTCAAGCCCTATCAAATCATTACCTCCATGTTTTGCCATGGTAATATGACCCATTTGTTCTTTAATATGTTTGCTCTATGGATGTTTGGAACAGTAATAGAGTATAAGATGGGATCTGTGAACTTCTTAAAGTTTTACCTTATATGTGGACTGGGAGCTACTGCTTTGCATATGGGAGTCCAAGCATTTCAGGTACATGAAATCGCAGGAAGTTTATCCAATAATTTCATTATCTCAGAGGAAGGTATTAATTTCCAGAGAGGATTTGATGAGTCAAATAGAAATACTTTAGCACAAATTTACTTAGGAGCTGCAGTAGGGGCATCTGGAGCATTGTATGGTGTACTAATTGCTTTTGGTATGTTTTTCCCTAATGAGAAACTCATGCTTATCTTTTTACCTGTTCCTATTAGTGCGAAATACTTTATACCTGCCATGATTGCATTAGATTTTTATCTGGGATTAGCCAATTACAGTTGGGACCCCATTGCGCACTATGCCCATTTAGGTGGGGCACTGTTTGGGTTCTTACTCATAAAATTCTGGTTTAATAGGAGATAACATGTTTCGAGATAGATTAAACTACTTTTTTACACAATTTAAACTAGGCTTAAGAAACCGTCAAGCGCATATTGTATTGGTTGTGCTACTTGTAGCCATTCACTTCTTAGGGGCTATAGTAAAGTCTTTTAGTGGTTTGTTTGTTGTAGAACCAAATGCAATTGAAAATTTCTATCAGCATTATTTGTGTTTCCCTTCGGATTTGGAAAGACTTGCAAAAGCACCCTGGACTATTATTACATCGATTCTAATCCATAGTGACTTTGGTCATCTATTCAGCAACCTCCTTATTGTATATTTCTTTGGGCAAATGCTTGAAAACCTACTTGGAAGAAAGCAAGTATGGCAAATATTTATTTTAGGTGGTGTATTAGGCTGTCTTACTTACATGGCAGCAATACATACCTTCCCTATTTTTGAAACTTACCGATACAGCTCCTATTTACTTGGTGCATCTGGTGGTGCTTTTGCATTAATGATTGCACTAGTAACACTAGCGCCGCATTATACAGTGAACCTATTTGCAATCGTACCATTAAAAGTAAAGTGGATTGCCCTTTTCTTTGTAGTTACTGAGTTGCTCCGAGTATCCGATAGAAATGCTGGTGGACATTTTGCTCATTTCGGAGGAATGGCAATGGGTTTTATCTTTATAAAATTAGTAAAAGATGGATTCTCGTTACCTCAAATAAATTGGTCTAAGCCAAAGCAAAAAAAGGACTTTAAGGTCACCATTAACAAAGAATACAAAGAGACTAAGTCCAATATAAACCAAGATGAAGTGGATGCAATTTTAAATAAAATTGCCCGTTCTGGTTATGACAGCTTATCTAAAAGCGAGAAGGAAGCTTTGTTTAAATCAAATAAGAATTGAAAAAGGGGATATACAAAATAGTACTTTTTATCAATTGGGTTTTTATAATCCTTTTGCTTTTTTGCACCTTTGCCTCAATGGTTAACCCAAATACTACCATTGTCTTTGCAATTTTAGGCCTCGCCTATCCTATTCTGGTTATTATAAATTTATTGTTTGCCTTATTCTGGATCACAAGGAAGAATTGGAGATTCCTCTATTCCATTGTCATTATACTTCTATTGTTTTTATCAGGGAACAACCTTTTACAATTCCATTCTCCAGAAAATGATGAAGACATAAAAGTGGTAAGTTTCAATTGCAAACTTCTCGGATTATACGACGATAACTTATACGATGACTCGCTTATCTCTTACCTCAACAATTCGGGTGCAGATGTAATTTGCTTGCAAGAGTTTTACAATTTCAGACAAGGTGATAAGACCATTCTACATAAGTTTAAAAAGAAATTAAACTACAAGTTCGTTAAATTCATGGCCAAGGTAGAAGGAAATCAAACTAGACAACTTGGACTCTTGTTTATATCCAAACATAAAATAATCGAATGTAATCGAATCCCTTTTAAAACAGTTACTAGTAACCTGTGTATGTATGCCGATATTGAAATTAATTCAAAACCTATTAGAATATACAACGCTCATCTACAATCTCTGAGGCTAAGTAAAGGGGATCATAAGTTTATTGAAAATCTAGAACAAGAAAAGGTAGTAGAAAAAAGCAAATCCGTTTTTAAGAGAATGCGAAAGGCCTTTAAAATAAGAGCGGAACAAGCTCTAGAAGTGAAAAATCACATGAATACAAGTAAATTCCCTACCATATTGTGTGGTGATTTTAACGACACTCCATTGTCTTATAGCTACAAAATCTTATCTCATGGATATAAAGACAGCTACAAAGAAAAAGGAAGTGGCTTAGGCACAACTTACACCGGTAATATACCTTTCCTTCGTATAGATTACATCATGCATTCTAAGGAGCTTAAAACTACCAAATACAATAGTTATAAGAAGTTCCCATCGGACCACAAGTTACTGATGTCTTCTTTTGTATTTATGCCAATTACGAAATAAGACTTAATCTCTAAAATTAGGCCTCTCTTTGTTTAAGAAAGCATTTGTACCATTAACAAAATCTTTGGATTCAAAAGAGGAACCAAATTCTAAAATCTCCGTTTCCATGCCATTCTTATTGGTATCAAAATAGTCTGTTACACAATTAATGACTTTCGCAATTGCCCTTGGTGACTTGGTCGAAATTTTCTTTAATACTTTATGACAAGCTGCAAGCAACTCTTCCTGTTCCACTACTTTATTAACTAGCCCTAAGGTAAGAGCATCATCTGCGTTTACTACATCTGCTGTCATTAATAATTCTAAAGCCTTCCCCTTGCCTACAAGTTCTACTAACCTTTGTGTTCCGCCGTAACCAGGAGGAACACCTAAATTTACTTCAGGTTGGCCAAATTTAGCATTGCTTGACGCATATCTCATGTGACAAGCCATTGCAAGTTCACAACCACCACCCAGCGCAAAACCATTCACTGCAGCAATTATTGGAATGGATGAATTCTCAATAGTATTCATAACAGAATGACCATCTCTACTCATTGTAGTTCCTTCTTCAACCGTAAACTTTGCAAATTCAGCGATGTCGGCACCAGCAGCAAAAGCCTTTGTTCCTTTACCCGTTAGGATTATACCATGAATATCTGGGTTACTTTGTGCATTATTAACCACGTTCTTAATTTCCTTTAATAAGGTAATATTAAGGGCATTCATCTTATCCTCCCTATTGATAGTAATCGTCAGAATATGCTCTTCTAGGCGCTGTGTAATGTATTGATACGTTGCTTCCATATTAAATCTTCTTATACAAATATTGAAAATAAAAAAACCCTGCCAAAATTGACAGGGTTTTTTTATAAATTATTATAATCTTAGTTTATGATTATTTTCTTAGCAGCTGTCTTAGTTCCATCTGTAAATCTCACAAAGTATACTCCGCTCGACTCTACATTTAAATCAACACTGTTTGTTCCGCTTGATAATTGACCAAGGTCTGCAACTACTTCACCTAGTAGATTAACTACTACAGCATTTACAGTTGAACCAGTTAAGTTTACATCAATGTTCAATTTTCCACCTGTAGGTATAGGGTAAACCTTAATGTTATCTGCTAAAGAGATGTCATTCACTCCAACTTCTTCACAAGCTGCAGAAACAGTTACAACTCTTGTAAATATAGTGGATTGGTTTCCTGATTTATCTTCAACTCTATAAGAGATGCTGTATACTCCAGGAACATGAACATTAACATTAGACGTTACAATCTCCAATTCTTCTAATAAATCTAAAGGATCATCGTAGTTATCTGTAATGATAATTCCACTTCTATTCCAGAACTCAAATCCCATTTTAACACATAGAGAATTTGCAGCTACCTGAGGTGCTTCGTTATCCTGTACATGAACAAATCTAGTTTTCATTGAAACATTGTTAGATTCATCTTTAGCTGTGAATACCTCTTGGTAAACACCAACTGTATGCCAATCCACGATACCATCTTTTGTTACATTGACTTCATTCGTAGTATTGTCCTTAGCAGATGCATAAACTGAATAATATTTAGTATTTACATCGTGATAAACAGTATCATTCGTATGTAAATCAATTACAGGTGCAGTAAAATCATCTACTCTATAATTTCTAATTATAGTCATACTATTGTTTCCACTAGCATCATAAGCTTTATACGAAACTGGGTAAGTACCTCTCACTGTTACATTTGGCATACCATTTTTACCAGGAGTTACTACTAATACTGGGTTTTCGTCATACTTATCACAAGCCCAAGTTTGGTCTGCCCAAGTTTCGCCTAATGGCAATTGAATAGGACCATCTAAAACAATGTCTGGTGCGATTAAATCTTGAACATTTACCGTTGCCGTAGCAGTATCTGTGTTTGCTTGAATATCTCTTACAGTATATACTACTGAATAAGTTCCAATTGTAGACATATCAACTGAATTCGCATCGTAACTAATTAGATTCGTTAAATTTCCATCCTCTGGATCATTTGCTGTTGCACCTATTGAAGAGTAATCAAATGTATAAGTATTTAATACATCTAAACATGCTCTTTTTTCAGATACAGAAACATTTACCACATCGTTTACCAATGAAATAGTTGGAGCAGTAATATCTTTTACAACTTTCACTAATCTTGTTTTTTCAATTGCACAGTTTCCAGATTGATCACATACATTATAAGTAATGGTGTAGAAACCAACAACATCTTCTTCTAATTCTGACATATCAACTTTAACGTCAGAAGTAATATCACCTTCAGAAGGATCTGATCCTTTATAACCAGGCTCAACATAATTCTTAGTACCAGGGAAAAGTGGATTTACCTGCATAATATAAAGTTCTGGCTCAGTTAAACTAATAACTGGTAGATCATTGTCCCTAGTAATATTAATTGTATAATCTTCGTATTCTCCAATTTTCATGGTTGCACAAGAAGTTGGAGCTTTTCCTTTGTATCCACAAGCTACTCTCATTCTACTCTTTCCTTCAAATGCATCAACAAAATTAGGCACTCTAAATTTAGCTGTAAACATATTACCGCTAGAAGAATCCTCAGATAATATCTCCTCGTCTTTATCGTCAAAATCACCGTCGATATTCCAATCTACCCATATTTTACCATTCCATTTATCTACGTTAGTAGGTCTCATCATAGATATCGTATATTCTTTCCCGAATAACACATCCGCTGCAATGTCATCTGAATAGTCAGAATATCCACCAGCAGTAGGACCACTATTGTTGTTAATTAATGCAATCGTATCATCCATTAATTTAACATTACTAATACTAATATCCTGAGTTGTTATATCCGCAGAAGGAGTACAATAACCAACAACACAAATATAGTAATCCTTCACTACAGTTCTCTTAGTAGGCCCAGGATTTACAGTATTTGAAGCTGTAACTGTTACAGTATAACATCCTGGCTTAGTCAATGTAAACTCAGGTTCTTCGCTGTATTTGTCTGTTCCATTTTCAAACTTCACATTTGCTGGGAAAATCTCCCACTCAAAAGTATTCGCTTTGTCGTTTGTTAAATCTATAGTAATAAGTTCTCCTGCTATAGGTCTTTGATTGCTTGCTTTAAAGTCAATATTTGCCTTATCTTGAGGAGTAACAACTTTCATTGTTTGACATATTGTATCCGACCCCAAACAAGTATTTGCGACTAAACAAACTGGGTAAGTACCATCAGTATAAAAAGTATGACTTGCATCTTCAGTTAGATAAGTAAAACCATCAATATTCCATACATAATCTACAACACCTTTAACATCAGTCGAGATATTAGTAAAATCTGCTTCCACAGAATTATATAAAGTAGGGAATTCTGTAGTGAAATTAGCGGTTGGTGGATTTCCGTTTCCTTCAGCAGCATTCCAATCGGCAACAAAACCAGAATCTTCTCCAGAACCATTTGACTCATAATAAATGTAAAATGCTCCAGATTTAGCAGTTACAGTAAATGGAACAGTTTTCGATCCAGTAAAACCACCAGCAGGGTGCAAGGGAGGTGAAGTAACACCAGTACCATCAAAAACAAATACCTTATCACTTGCATCATTCATTTTAAACTGTGAAAAAGTAATGTCAATTTCTCCAGCATTACATGGAATCACTTTCAAGAAATTGGTGAATTTACTTGCATTTCTTTCGTAATCTGCAAATCTACCGCCTTTGTCATACATGGTTCCTTTTCTATATGTGATAGTTGGGTTATCCGATGTTACAGTAAATTCTGAGAATGGATTGATTTTCAAGTAATCATCTTTACATTTGTATGCACTCCATCCAAATATATTGTATGTCCTTAAACAAACTGTATAAGTTCCAGGCTCATAAAATGCAAACATTGGATTCTTATTTGTTCCACCGCTTTTATCAACTTCAGTATATGTCACAGGAGGCACTAAGGAAGAATCGTAAATCTTCCAATTCCAATCTGTAGGTCCAAACTGCGTTAAGTCGAATAAGCTTATATCATCGTAAAGTTGAACTTCCGTTTTGTCTGCAACAAAATCAGGAATAGTACCTTGTGTTGGAGTAATAATCGTAAAACTCTTTGTTGTACTATCCTTACCAACGCATAAAGAAGTTGCAAGGTTTTGCATAGTATAAGTACCAGCCATATAAGTTCTTGTGAAGAAGTCACCTGATCCATTTATTACATCATCGTCGTTTAAGTCCCATTCACTAAATCCATTCCCTGTGCTTGTTAAAGTAATTTCTGTTCCTTCATACAACTCTGTTGGAATATTAAAACCCGCAACAATAGAAGTTGGATTTACAAGAGTCATGGTATAATCTTCCGTTTCACCATAACTTCCTCGAGAGGCAGAAGCTCCTGGATCATTATTGAAACCAAACCCTTGATCCAAATTAGATCTAAATCTCATTCTTGTAGTACCAGGAACAATATTACAAGGTATTGAGAATGTATGAGTATAAGTAACATTACCTGTATAACCTTGAGTTGGTTGTCTACCTGTACCAGTTCCCCAGTTTGGAGAAACGTGTTCCCCTGCATCAGCAAAGTCACCATCACCATTTAAGTCAATAAAAGCAACAAAATTCTTTCTGTTTCCGTAATACTGATTAAGCATAAACTTAATAGTATAGGTATTCCCTGAAAACAAAGAAAATGAAGAAGAATTTGAAATCACATTAAAATTATTTGTCCCTCCGTTACAAACATCTGGTGTTTTCTTATATACTGTTGCACCATTCAATATAATTTCTATTTGCTTGATTGCTGCAGCACCATTAGCACCAGAACATCCAGGACTATGTCCTTGACAAGTATACTGGGCGTTTACACCAGTTAAACCGAAAGCAAATAGTGCGATTAACATAGCACTTAGTTGGTAAAATATTTTTTTCATATAAAGCTTTTTTAATAGTTAGAAAATTAATGCACATTAACGCATTAATAAGGAACGAAAGATTCATTTATTTTTCCATATTTACAAACTATGCGTGTAAAATATTGAAATTTTTACACAAAAATTATTATTTGTATGAAAACATACGCAAAACCTAGTGAAATTATAGATTTAAATAAAAGAACCTTTTGTATAAAGACTAGTCTTAGTTGGAAAGCTGTCCATAATCAAGTACATAGCACATTGAAATAACACCACTACAATATTTAAACATTTACAAAATCATCAATACTAAACCAGTATCAAAATCCAATAAACACAGATTAAACAGGAATAAAATACAAAACGCATGACACACAAAAAAACTTCGCCTATTGAATAGGCGAAGTTTTTAATTTAGTGTACTTAACTATTAATCAAGTATGATTTTCTTTAAAGCGTAGTTATTAGCAACTTCAAATCTTATAAAGTAAATACCATGGCTAATGTTTGTCAAATCAATCTCTTGATTATTCTCCACAATTCCTATATCCATGATTACGGCACCTAAAGTATTCACTAATTGAGCCTTAACGTCACCTGCTTTAATTTCATCGATACTTACTTTAACAATACCATTGGAAGTAGGCACTGGATAAACATTAATGTTCTTATTAATATCCAATTCGTTTAATCCAATAGTCTGCTCATAATTCGCTCCTACATTTACATTTCTAGTAAAGAATTGCGATTTATTTCCAGAAGGATCAGTTAGTTGGAAAGTCATCGAATAACTTCCAGCAACATCCGTATTCACATTGGACGAAATAACTTTCACTAAAGGCATTAAATCTTCTGACTTGTAATAGTTATCTGAAATAATTAAACCTGACTGCCACCAGAAATCTTTAAATAATGGCACATTTAAATTATCACCAGTAATTTGCGGTGCTTCTCTATCCAATACTCTAACGTACCTCGTTTTAACAGACTTATTATTTAATGGGTCTGCTGCAGTATAAGTTTCCATATACATTCCTATTTGCTCTTCTGTTACAATTCCAGTTTTTATAAGGCTAATTTCATCAGCATCAAAGTAATTATCTCTAACAGAAGGAGTAGCAGAATAATACTTCTCATTTACATCATGATAGATAGTATCTGCAGTGTTTAAGTAAATAGTAGGTGCTTCAAAATCATCTACTCTATAAGTTCTTACTATAGGAGCAGAAGTATTGCCTGAAGCATCCATTGCAGTATACGTAACAACATAAGTTCCTCTTACGTTTCCATTAGGGAAACCAGATTGACCAGGTACTGCATCCAATACTGGAGCATCATCATACTTATCACAAATCGAAGTTTGCTCTACCCATGTACTTCCTAGTGGAATATTATTAGGTCCATTTTGATAGATAGAAGGTGCGAAGATATCTCTAACATTTACAGTTGCTGTCTTCGTGTCCTTGTTACCTTGAATATCCTGAACCCAAAAGATTACATTATAAGTACCAGCCACATCCATGTTAACGATAGTATTATCGTACTGAATAAAGCTTGTTAAATTTCCATCTAGAGCGTCAGAAGCAGTTGCTCCTATCGCAGAGTAATCAAAAGTAGTGGAGTTAACAGAACCCAAACATGCCCTTTTGTCGTTTACATTAACATTGATAACTGGATTAGCTAAAGTTAAAACAGGTGCAGATATATCAATTACTACCTTAATAAATCTTACTTGAGGATCTGCACAATTACCAGAATTATCACATACATTATAAGTTATAGTATAATAACCTGTTTCATTAACTTCCAAATCAGAAGTAGTTGTAACTTCAGTCGTGATGTCTCCCTGAGAAGGATCTAGAGCAGTATAACCAGGCTCTATGTAAGAAGTACCTTTTTCCATTAATACCGTATCCATACCTGCCAACTTAATAACAGGAATATCTTTATCCTTAACAATCTTAATAGTATAATCTTCGTATTCACCAATGTATGTTGGTCCGCATCTTGTAGGCACATTTCCTTTGTACCCTACTGCAATTCTCATTCTACTGTTTCCTTCAAAAGCAGATAAATAATTTGGAACAGTTACTGAAGTACTAAAGATGTTTCCTGCAGAGGTACCTTCAGAAAGTATTTCTTCTCCTGGATCATCAAAATCACCATCAATATTCCAATCAATCCATGCTTTTCCATTCCATGGATCTGAATTTGTATTTCTTCTAACATCTAGATCATACTTTCCACCCATTACTACCTCCGCAACATGCGTTGATGTAAAGTCTGAATATCCGCTTGATTCAACCGCACTTGAATTATTCAATAGTGTTGTTGTAGCATTCTTTAATATAACATTGTTAATACTAATATCTGTAGTGGTAGGAGTTGCTGTAGGCTTACAGTAATCTACTACACAAATATAAGACCCCTTTACAATAGTCCTACTTGTTGCATTGGTGTTTCTATCGTTCCATGCAGTTAAGGATATCGTATAACAACCAGCCTTAGTAAATGCCATACTAGGCTCTTTATCAGTAGCCCCTGTTCCATTTTTATATACAAAATTTGGAGGGTTTACAGACCATTCAAAATTATTTGCGATGTCATTAGTAACCATAAAGTTCACAGTTGAATCCAACTTAGGTCTGAAATCATCTGCTGTAAAATCAGTATTAGTAGGATCCTTTGGAGTTTCTACTTTAATCGTTTTACATATAGTACTATCTCCAAGACAAGTTTTTACATTCAAACAAACATCGTAAGTACCATCTGTATAGAACGTATAGTCAAGATCTTTCTGGAACCCTTCTTGGTTACCATCAATTGTCCAGACATATTCGGCAAGGCCGCCCACGTTTTCAGAAATACTCTTAAAAGAATTCTCTACTCCATTATACATCACCGCTGCCGCATCTATTTTAGCCACTGGCTTTTGACCAGAACCTTGAGTAGAAACCCAATCAGCAATAAAACCAGAATCTGTTCCGGAATTGTTCGATTCATAATATATAAAGAAAGCTCCAGAATTTGCAGTAACAGTAAAAGGAACTCTACTATTCCAAGCGGAAGATTTAAAACCTCCAGCTGGATGCAAAGGTGTTCCATTTACATCTGGTCCATCAAAGATGAATACAACATCGTTGTCGTCTGCCATTCTAAACTGCTTAAAGGTTAAGTCTATCTTATCTGCATTACAAGGAATAACTGCAAGGAAATTAGTAAACTTACTGGCATTGTTTTCATATGGCAAAACAACTCCTCCTTTATCATATAACCTACCTTCTGTAGATTGAATAGGCGTTCCCCAAGATGCACTAACATCCCATTCTTTAAATGGAGTTACTTCTACGTAATCTACCTTACAAGTAGTGTTACCCCAACCAAAAATATTATACCCCGTTAAACAAACAGTAAACAAACCTGGATCAAAGAAATCAAATACTGGATTTTGATCCGTACCTCCAGATTTCCAAGTAAGGTCATATACAATATGCGGAGTCTGATTTGTATCGTAAATCTCCCAATTCCAATCTGTAGGACCATTATCACTCAAATCATAAAACTGAATGTCTTCATACAACTGCACGGTAGTTTCATCTGCAACAAAATCTGCAACAACTGCAGCAGATGGATTAACAACTACTATCGATCTTACAACACTATCTGTTCCAAAACAATTAGCTGATCTACATTCTAAATCAAAACTACCTAAAACCGAAGTACTAATTCCAGTGAAAACAGCTCCTCCTACTTGGTCCACATTGTCATCGTTTTCCCAGTCCCACCATATAAAACCTCCGTTTCCGGTATATGTTGCTTTTGCCGCTGTACCAATAAACACAGTGTCTACCATAGAAAAAGTAGATATAATACTACTTGGACTTGACATCGTAATAGTAAATTCTTCCGTTTCTCCATAATATCCTCTTGAAGAGTGACTACCTTGGTTATTTCTAAGATTCCCGTATTGGTAATCTGTTCTAAACCTAATTCTAGAAACACCATCTTTGGCTCCAGTACAAGGAATAGTAAAAGATCTTGTTACAATCCCAGTCCCTGAAGAGGTAGACCAACCGTTTGAAACATGCTCACCAGTTGAGGTATAGTTTCCATCGCCATCTAAATCCAAGTAAGCCAAGAAATAGTTTTGATATCCATTGTATCCAGCTGGATTTGATATACTATACTTTACTTCATATGTATTACCAGCAACTAGAGTAAACGAAGGTTGAGTAGACATAACATTATAATGTCCATTACCATTACCTGATGCTCCTGGCATATTACAACCATCTGGAGTCTTCTTGTAGATGGAAGTCCCACCTGTTAAGATTTCTAAACTATTGATTGCAGCATACCTTCTTGAATTTGTTGCATACTCGCAACCATATTGATGTCCCTGACAACTGTAAGTTTGCGCATTAACATTACCGCTACCAAATATGGTAAATCCTGTAAGCAATGCTAAAAATAAGTAAATTTTTCTTTTCATATTCCTTTGTATTTCTTTTTTATTAAAACTACATAGCCTAGACCTAGAGTCTAATCTAATAGGAGCGAAATATCTCACTCTTTTTTGGAATATGCAAGTACATCTAAACTAAAATACAATAGAATTTTGCGGAATGCTTTAAAACACAAAGCCCTTAAATACCTTTACATTCTAATAATCAGCAAGATACAGCTGAAGCGACGCTATGAAGAATTGATTATAATTCAAATGTCATATTTGAACTATCCCTTCAGAATTGTCACTGCTAAATCACGATAATAAACTCACAATGGTTTTTGCAATTATTACCAAGAGTAAAAACACAAAAATCCACTTCAGCACTTTAGTCTCAATTTTTTGTGCGACGGCAACTCCTATAGGAGCAAATATTAATACCGCTAAGAGAGGGTATACAATTAAATCAAACCTTATGAAGCCTAATTGGTACTTGGAACCCATTATTATAGGTGTCAAAATACTGTATTGTATAAAATTGGTTAAGGCAAAAAGAAAAATAGCACCACTGGATAGTCCAATGGATATTTTTAAGGGGATCTTCAATATATTTGAAAATGCAGGCACCATAATTATCCCACCTCCTACTCCTGTAAACCCTGAAATTATGCCAGTAAAGCCTCCTATCATAGCAAATTGAGAAGGTTTTACTGAAGATGGTTGAACTTCAATTCCAGATTTATTAGAAAACAATATCCTAAGCAAAGAAAGAATCAAAATAACTAGAAAAAGGCTTAAAAAAATCTTCTTTGAATAAGCTCCAGAAACTGAAATATAGTAAGCAACGGCTAGAGAGGTAATTATACCGCCCAATCCTATATACCATAGATACTTAAACTTAATGTTTTTTGAACGCAAATGCTTTAAAGATGCTGCTGCAGAGGCAAAAAGGATTATAGCGAATGAGTTAGCTAAGACATATTTAGAAAAATCTTCTCCTGCGTATCCCATCTTTTCAAACACGAAAGTTAAAATTGGAACAAAAATAACTCCTCCCCCTATTCCTAATAAGCCTGACAAAAAACCACCAAGAGCGGAAAGAACAATTAAAGAAATTATTGCTTGGTCCATTACAATCTATTTAGTAAATTTATTTGTAACTCTTCCGAGTTGATTATTTCGATACTCTTTTGAATATCCATATCCTTTTCAAAGGAACCTTCAAAAAGAGCATCGCTAAAATAATACCTATTGGTAATTTCCTTTTCCAATTGCTCCTTAACCTCTTCCTTGTAATCCTTAAACAGATCCGATACGTCCATTAATAACTTTTTTTCTAATAGCTCCACTTCACTTTTTACTCTTAAAAATATCCTCTCCTCCTTACCCGACTCTTTTAAGCTTTTAAGCACATCCAATGTCTTTGATTCATATAAAAACCCAGATTCTTTAATGAATAGTAAGAAATCCTGTAACTCCAATTCGGTTAAACTAAAATCTTTAGGGCTGGCAATTTTCTCTTTAGAATTTCTATACAGGTTCGCAAAATTGAAGAACAACTGCTTCTTTATTAACTGTTTAACAAAATCCGATGGTTGTTCTATTCCGACGATTACATCTGGCAACACACCACCACCATCTTTTACTACTCTTCCATTTTTCGTTCTAAAACTAGACCTTAAAGAATCTGCAACAACCCCTGCACTTCCATCCTTTTTCCTTGCCGAGTAGTCTTTCAGTTGAATACACCTTCCCGAAGGAGTGTAATATTTTGCCGTAGTAATTTTTACCTGTGTTCTATATTTGGTAGGCTTTGTGTTTTGCACCAATCCTTTACCAAAGGAATTTACTCCTACTATAACTGCTCTATCTAAATCTTGTAAACCACCACTTACAATCTCTGAGGCAGATGCTGAGTTTTGATTAATTAGTACAGTAAGTGGGATCTCGGTGTCTAAGGGCATCATTCTAGTACTGTACTCGTGGTACATTTGCTTCCTTCTTCCCCTTGTGGTGACAACTAATTCATTTTGCGGAACAAAAATATTTACAATATTTACTGCTTCATGCAAATAACCACCCCCATTATTTCTCAAGTCTAGGATTAACCCTTTCAATTTAGGGTTCTTTTTTAGTTCATTAAATGCCTTAATTACTTCTGCCGATGACTCTGCCATAAACTGATTGAGCTTAATGTAACCAATCTCCTCATTCACCATTCCATAATAAGGCACATTGGACACTTTAATTTTTCCACGAAGCACAGTTTTTGAAATTTTACCAACCCCAGGCCTTTCAATCTCAATGTTTAACTGAGAACCTACTCCACCCTTTAACTGCAAACCAATGCCATCAAGAGTGACACCTTTCATACTGGTTCCATTTATGTTAAGGAATATATCTCCTATTCTTAAGTCTTCTTTGGCTGCAGGCTCCTCTTTTGCCACACTGGTAATAATTACATACTCCCCTTCTTTTCTAACATTAATACCAATCCCACCGTATTCTCCTTCGTGACGCATTAAGGCATCTTCTGCCTGAGCTTCAGAATAAAAATTGGTATAAGGGTCCAATGAGCCTAGCATGGCATTAACACCCGTTCGCATAAGCTCACCCGGCTTTAACTCATCTACATAATGTGTATTGACCTCTCTGTATACTGATGAGAATATTTCTAAGTTCTTACTTATTTCAAAATGATTGTCCGCCGTTTTAAAGGCTATAACAGACCCTAAGCCTAAAACTAGAAAAGTCGTAAATCTCAATTTCTTAAAATTCATTGTTGCAATTTAGTTTAAAAACGATAAAGTTTCTTATTCATTGTATGAAATAATATTGGCTGGGCCAATAATCTTTAATAAGCTTTCGCAAATAAAACTCTTTGCTTAGATGGCTTACCCGAATAAACGCATACACCCTCTTCTTCTTTACTATCTAAAGCAATACAGCGAATGGTTGCTTTTGTCTCCTCCTTAATCTTGTCCTCTGTATCATTTTCCCCATCCCAATGCGCAGAAATAAAACCCGTTTTGGATTCCAGTGTTTCCTTAAACTCTTCCCAACTATTTACCTCTGTAATGTGAGCATCACGATAGGCTTTTGCCTTATTGTATATCCCTTCTTGAATCTCATTCAATAGATTAGGAATTAAATTGACAATATCCTCCATGGCATAAGTTTGTTTTGCTCCAGTATCCCTTCTAGCACATTCAATGGTTCCATTTTCCAAATCTCTATTTCCAATTGCTAATCTCAAAGGAACTCCTTTCAATTCCCATTCAGCAAATTTAAATCCGGGCTTATAGGTATCTCTATCGTCTAATTTTACAGAAACACCAATTGCCTTTAACCCTTTAATTACTGGCTCTAATTTTTCTTTGATGTTCTCTAATTGATCCAAACCTTTGTATATAGGCACTATCACCACCTGAATAGGTGCTAATAATGGTGGCAAAACCAAACCTTCATCGTCACTATGTGCCATAATTAAAGCTCCCATAAGTCTAGTAGAAACTCCCCAGGAAGTTGCCCAAACATGTTCTTGCTTTCCCTCCTTTGTTGTGAATTTTACGTCAAAGGCCTTGGCAAAATTTTGACCTAAGAAATGAGAAGTCCCCATTTGCAAAGCTTTTCCATCTTGCATTAAACCTTCTATGGTGTAGGTATCATCTGCTCCAGCAAACCTTTCGTTTTCTGTCTTAACTCCTTTTATTACAGGAACAGCCATGTATGTTTCAGCAAAATCTGAATAAACATCTAGCATTTGCCTTGTTTCTGCAATAGCTTCATCTTTTGTTGCATGGGCCGTATGGCCTTCTTGCCATAAAAACTCTGCTGTTCTCAGGAACAACCTGGTTCTCATCTCCCAGCGCATCACATTTGCCCATTGGTTAATTAAGATAGGCAAATCCCTGTAGGACTGAATCCAACCTCTATATGTATTCCAAATAATCGCCTCACTAGTAGGCCTAATAATCAACTCCTCTTCAAGCCTTGCCTCTGGATCCACAATTAACTTCCCTGGGTTGTCTTCATCTGTTTTTAATCTATAATGAGTTACAACGGCACATTCTTTTGCAAACCCTTCCGCATTTTTTTCTTCTGCTTCAAATAGTTTCTTTGGCACAAGCAAAGGGAAGTATGCATTGGAGTGCCCAGTCTCTTTAAACTTATCGTCTAGTATACGTTGGATCTTTTCCCAAATAGCAAAGCCATAGGGCTTTATAACCATGCACCCTTTCACTGCAGAGTGCTCTGCAAGGTCCGCATCTTTCACTAAATTATTGTACCAAGCGGAGTAGTCTTCGCTGCGTTTTATCTTAATTCTTGCCATGGGTTATCTTTTTTGGAATAGTTTTTGTATTTTTACCAATACGAGGCAAATTTAGTTGCACGCTATTAAAATATAACAATTATGAAAAAATTAATTTACACAATGGGTTTTGTTGTAGCTCTGAGTTCCTGCTCAAGCTTAAACAATACTGCCTATGTGGATGATGCCTACTACATCCCAGGCGATGACCCCATAGAGGAAGAAGCAACAACAGCAGAGACTAGTGCAACCAACTACAACATTTCAAATCCAGAACCAAAACAAGTAAATCCAAATGCTCAAGAAGGTTTTAAAGAAATTGACAACCAACCTCAAGAAAGTATTCAGGACGAAGTATACAATGAAAATTTAAATAGTAACAGTGGAAACACTACAATAAACAACTATTACGAGAACGATAACGCCGGATCCTATGCTTACAGGTTTAGCAGATTTGGTGATGTTTTTTACCCAGATGTTTATTATTCAAGAGGTAGAAGAGGTTTTAGATACAATTTAAGACCAAGAGTTTATTTAGGATGGAACAGTTGGAACGGATGGAGCACTGGCATAGGTTTTGGCAACCCATATTATTCTAATTTTTACAACCCTTATTCCTTTGGATACTCTCCATTCAATTACGGTTACAACGGATGGAATAATGGATTCTGGCCCAACTCTTCTCATGTATTTGCATTTTCTAATCCATATTACAGCAATTTCGGATATGGTGGTTGGGGCGGAAACTATGGGTATGGGAATTTCGGAGGAGGTGGATTCTATGGGCATCACCACCACAACAATGGTTACAACTCAGGATGGGGTTGGAACAGAGGGAACTCTGGAGGAAAAGCTCCTAAGAAAAGATTAAAACGTACTACTCTAGCCGGAAACACTACTCCACTTAGATATACAACTACTCCTTATGTAAATCAACCATTAGGCTCTCAAAGTACCAATGGGAATACAACAACAAGAACAAGGACATCTTCTGGCACTTCGACTTCCCCTAGAGGGAAAAAGCAGTTTGATTACCAAGCTTATAAACGTGGACAATCTAATGGAAACAGTACTAGAAGAGGGACAGGAACAACAACAACTTCAGTTACAAGAACTAGAACAACAACTACTAGTGGAACAAGGACATCTAGTGGAAATAGATCTACAGGGACTAGAACCACAGGTACTCCTACAAATAGAAGAACTAGCACAGGAACAACGACCCAAAAAAGGACTTCTACCAAACCAAACAATAGAACATCTACTCAAAGAAGAACTGCAAGCCCTAGAACTAGGTCTACTAATACGCAAAGAAGAACCACTAGCCCTAGCACAAGAAGTTCCTCAAGCACGCAACGTAGAACTACAGGAACGTCCACTCGTTCTTCTGGAACAAGATCAAGCGGAAGTACGAGATCAAGAAGCTCTAGTTCCTCCACAACCACTAGAAAAAGAAGATAAACCTTTAAAAAATTAAAATTATGAAGAAGAGATTGTTTACAACAGCAATAGGGCTATGCCTATGCCTTATCGTACATGCACAAAATGATTTGGATGCCATTAGATACTCCTTTAAAGAGGTGGGTGGTAACGCTAGGACACAGTCCATGGGAGGGGCTATAGGAGCTTTAGGTTCAGACATATCAGTCATGGGGATTAACCCAGCTGGACTAGGCCTTTCTAGAAAATCTGAGTTTTCCATGAGTCTAGGTTTCTACAACATAAAAACAGATGCTGAATACATAAATGGCTTGAATACAGAACAAGAATTCAACTTCAACATTCCAAATATTGGCTTTAAGCTTACTACTATTAACATGAGTAAAGGTAAGCCAGTAGAAGATGGCTGGTCCTCCTTTACTTTTGGAATGAATGTAAACAGAACAAATAACTTCAATTCTAATTCCTATTATGGGGGAGACAACAAAGAAAACTCAATAACAGATTTCTTTACCCAATACAATTCTGCTTCTGGCACACACCCATTGGACTATAACAACGAATCTGAACCTTTAAGGTATTTGGCTTACAACAGCTACTTGGTGGATTACGACGAAACCAACGACGTATTTTCCTCCTCCATCCTCTCCCCGAATACAGATGTAACTCAAATAGGGTCTATCTCCAAAAGGGGAAATACGAATGAATACAACATCGCCTTTGGAGCAAACCATTCTAACAAAATTTATTTGGGTATGGGTTTCAACCTTCAATCCGTAAATCACTCTATGAAGAAAAGCTTTACAGAGATTAACAATGGCCAAGATTCCATCCGAGACATGTCATCCCTAGAATACACGCATAATATTACAACCAGTGGAATTGGTGCCGGTCTAAACCTTGGGATCATCTTTAGACCCGTAAACTATTTAAGGTTTGGTGTAAGTTATCAATCGCCTAAGGTTTTGCACTTAAAAGACAAATTTGACTTTGGCTTAAAGTCTGAGTTTGATTTAAATGCTGTGGATCCATATACCAATGTTCCTAAGGAAAATTTCTCTGGTGAAGAAAAGGATTTTGAATACACCTATAAAGTAATTACTCCTTCAAGAATAACGGGTAGCTTAGCATTACAATACAAAAAAAGAGGAATGCTTACGGCAGACATTGAAATGGTTGATTATACTACAACTAGAATGGAAAAAAAGGAAAGCGCTGACCCTGGATTTGCATTAGAGAATCGTACCCTTAAGGACAATTACAGAAAGGCTATGAACTACCGCATCGGTGGTGAACTTAACTCTGGCATGTACCGCTTCAGAGCTGGCTACTCATACCAAGCAAGCCCTTACAAGGACAACGCAATCGCATTTAATGAAAAACTAGCAAGAAAGTCTGTTTCCTTTGGAATAGGATTAGCAGATAAAGATTACAACTTGGACATAGGATATACCATAAGTAAATGGGCCGACTATTCTTCCCCATACTCGGTTGAAGGACAAGAGACTTATTTTGTAACAAACAATAGGAAAGCAGGTTTACTGCAAGTAACCTTAGGTCTCAATATATAAAAAGCTTACGCTAAAATGGGAGGAAATACTATAAACAGTATTCCCTTTTTAATTAAACTATAAATCACTCCTCAAACCATATTAACCCTTCCTCAATTCTCCCTTCCCATAAAGCACCAAAAGACTGAACTTTGTAAGACATGAAACACTTATTCTTACTCCTTCCCTTCTTTTTCTTCTCAATTTTTGCCAATGGACAGGATTCTGAAAGTCCAACACAAAAAGACACGACTACCTTGTTAGCTGATAGCATCAAGATCATTCCCAAACTATGTCGTAATACAGGAAATATTTCATTTGTTTGCTCAAGAGTTGATGCATCAGTTTATTATTTAGACGGAGTAAGGATAAAAGAAGCGGACTGTTTTGTATCAGTGAACCTACTGTCGCCTCTTTTAAGCCCCATTGGCAGTAAAAAAGTTTATCCTAGAGAACAATTAAGAATCCTTGCAGCTAGAAACATCAGTGAAGTTGCTAGCTTAACTGCTGGCATGCAACTTACAACGGATGAACTATCCTTCAGAGGAAGCAGAGAGGATGGAACCGCTTATTATCTCGATGGTATGAGGCTTTTAGTAGACCCTATTTTTATGGACTTATTCTAATACCCATGTGCCTTCTCTTTTATGCATTCGTCTATTAATTTACTTTCTTTGTACCATGATTAAAGTGGGTGGTGTAAGAGAATATTTTAACCTTCCTTGGGACATTGCCCTGGAGAAGGATTCCTTTTCTAAAGCTGGAGTAAAGGTAGAATGGGAAGATTGTCTTGGAGGAACTGGACAAATGTTAGCCAAATTAAGAGACAAAGAGCTTGACCTGGCTGTTGTTCTTACCGAAGGGATAGTGAGTGATATATTAAAAGGAAACCCATCAAGGATCATTCAATTTTTTGTGAACACACCATTGGTTTGGGGTATACATGTACCAGCCCATTCGGACATCAAATCCATTGAGGACATTCAAGGGAAAAAATATGCTATTAGTAGGTACAAAAGTGGTTCTCATCTCATGGCTTATGTAAATGCACACAAACACAATTTGAAAATAAAGGAAGAGGATTTTGTGGTTATAAAGAACCTAGAAGGTGCAAGAGAATCTATGAAAAAGATGGAATCTCAGGTTTTCTTTTGGGAAAAACACACTACCCAGCCCTACGTTGACAATGGAGAGTTCAGAAGAATTGGCGACTTCTCTGCACCTTGGCCATGCTTTGCCATAGCAGTGAGGGATGAAGTTTACAAAGAGCAAAAAGAAGCAATAGATGCTGTTGTTAAAACTGTATTGGCTACAGCTAAAGAATTAAAACAGGCACCTGATATAATCTCCATAATTGGAACACGGTTCCAGCTTAAAGAAGAAGAGGTAAATCTTCTCTCCGAAAAGTTGGAATGGAACACGGATGGCTTAAAGCACAAAGATGCCTACTCTAGAGTTATTCATTCCCTTCAATCTGTAGGAATACTAGAAAAAATGGAAGAATACGACATAAACTCCTTATTAGTGTAAAACTTCCATTAAAATTCCTTCTACTCGTTCTGTGCATTAAATTTTATTTTGTACGTTTGCTTAGAGCAGAAAAGAGCACACATGAGTACACAAATAAGAAACAATTGGACCCAAGAAGAGATAGACAAAATATACAGCAAACCTCTTTTAGAACTAATTTTTGAAGCATCCAAAATACACGATACTTTCCACAAACAAGGCGAAGTTCAAAAGTGTACTCTCCTATCTGTAAAAACTGGTGGATGCCCTGAGGACTGTTCGTATTGCCCTCAAGCAGCTAGATACCATACAGACATTAAGGTAAATGCCTTAATGAAAAAAGAGGAAGTTGTTTCTGCAGCAAAAAAAGCTAAAGATGCTGGAAGCAGCCGTTTTTGTATGGGTGCTGCTTGGAGAGAAGTAAGAGACAACAAGGACTTTGATCGTGTACTCGACATGGTAAGAGAAGTAAATGATCTTGATATGGAAGTGTGCTGTACTTTGGGTATGGTAACCGCAGAGCAAGCTCAAAAACTTGCAGATGCTGGAGTTTATGCTTACAACCACAACGTAGATACTAGTGAAGAAAATTACGATAAAATTATCTCCACACGTACTTACGACGACAGACTTAAAACCCTAAAAAATGTTCGTAAAACGAAAATGACCGTTTGCAGTGGAGGGATTGTAGGGCTAGGTGAAACAGATGAAGATAGAGTGAAGATGTTACAAACCTTGGCCAACCTGGAGAAACATCCAGAATCCGTTCCAATAAATGCCTTGGTAGCAGTAGAAGGAACTCCTATGGAAATGCAAAAACCTGTAGATACTTGGACTATGGTTCGTATGATAGCAACTGCAAGAATCATCATGCCCTCATCTGTTGTTAGACTTTCTGCAGGAAGACTGTCCATGAGTTTTGAAGCACAAGCCATGTGTTTTATGGCTGGAGCGAATAGTATTTTTACAGGAGACAAATTACTTACTACTCCTAATCCAGAAGAAGACCAAGATGTAGAAATGTTTAAGGTTTTAGGCCTTACACCAAAACCTTCTTCTAAGAAGAAAGAAGAAGTTCTTGTGTCCTAAGAAGTACTCCCTTACTTAGGAAATATCTCTTAATTCTGTTTTTGATTACTGCTTAACTATCTTTTTCTGCAGTACTTTCCCTTTTTTATTGCCAATTCAAACAAGGTACAAACCACTTTTAAGTTCGTTTATATCAATTTCTTGATTCCTTAATAGTCCCATCTTTACTGTCTTTCCGTGCAGGTCAATTATTTTATAAACTGATTCTGACCATTCGGAAGGCTCTTGTATCTTGATTTTATCAATGGCAGGGTTAGGGAAAATTCTCCAAGCCTCTTCTTTGTAGTCATCTATCGCCATTGTCTTTGAATCAATAGGCATGGTATCATCTTGGATCGTATCGTTTGACACAATTTCTATTTCTTCTTCAAGAACTTGAACTTGTGCTTGAATACTGTTACAGAATAAGCTTAAAAAGATGCCGAGTAGTACTGAATAATTTTTCATAATAATATTTTTAGTTGTTTTAATATTTAGTGTATTATTAAACTAATACACTGCATCAATAAGACAGTTTTTCCTATTAACAAGAAAAAAATCATTTAATTCTATAAAAAAATACAATTCTCCGATTAAATGAATGCTACTTCACTAAGAAAAAACGTCAAAAAAAAGTCAATAAACCTGCACAAAACCTTTACTTTGCGGCTGATGTCTGGGATTCCATTTCAACTGTTAGAAGAATTAGTAAAGAGAGAAAACGAAAACAGCTTACGTGCCTTAAAAAGCACCGCGGGCATAGACTTCTCCTCCAACGATTATTTAGGGCTAGCCTTCTCTATTCCACTTCAAGAAAAAATAAAACAAGCGGTTTCCGAAGCTTCTAAGCAATTAGGAAGTACCGGTTCAAGACTACTTACAGGTAATTCTAGCTATACCGAAGAGTTAGAAAACACCTTAGCAAACTATTTCAAAGGCGAAGCTGCTCTGTTGTTTAACAGCGGGTATTCTGCCAATACAGGCTTATTGTCTTGCATAGCAAAGAGAGAGGATACAATAGTATATGACCAATATTGTCATGCCTCCATAAGAGATGGCATTAAACTAAGCACTTCCAAAAGCTATGGATTTAAGCACAATGACTTAGAAGACTTGAGCAAAAAACTTGCAAATGCGAAAGGGAATAGATACGTAGTTGTAGAATCTATTTACAGTATGGATGGAGACTTTGCTCTGTTGAAAGAGATTGAAACTATCTGCAAGTTAAACAAGGCATTATTAATTGTTGATGAAGCACACTCTACTGGAATCTGTGGAAAGAATGGAGAAGGGTATTGTGTACAAGAGGGTATTGCAACTTTTGCACGAGTGCATACTTTTGGGAAAGCTGCAGGGTATCATGGTGCATGTATTATTGGATCAGCTAAGCTAAAGGAATACTTGATAAACTTTTCCAAACCTTTGATTTATACTACCGCCTTACCTCCACATGCTATGGTCTGTATTGAGGAGTGCATTAAGTATCTTTCCAATGCAGGAAAAGAAAGAGAACAATTAATGAAAAATATTTCTCTATACAATAAAGAGAAAGGAATTATAGGCCTCAGTCCTATCAAAACCATCCTTATTGAAGGAAATACAGAAGTAAAGGCCTTTGCAAAGCAGTTGCAAGAAAAAGGGTTCTCCGTATTCCCTATCCTATATCCGACCGTGCCAGAAGGAAAGGAAAGAATAAGGATCTGTTTGCATTCCCAAAATACAGAAGAAGATATTATAGAATTAACTAAGAGTTTAAAAACAATATGAAAGATGTTTATTTTATCACAGGTATAGGAACAGATGTTGGGAAGACAGTTGTTTCCGCCATCTTAGTTGAGGCGATGCAGGCAGACTACTGGAAGCCTGTACAAGCAGGTGATTTGCGAAACAGCGACACCATGAAAGTAGAAAATATGGTGAGTAATGCGGTTTCCACTTTCCACGAAGAAGGTTACAAACTAACAAAACCAATGTCTCCACATGCAGCGGCCGAAAGAGACAACGTAGAAATTAGGATTGAGGCTCTCAAATTACCTGAAACAGAAAACACTTTAGTAATTGAAGGAGCTGGTGGTCTCATGGTTCCATTAAACAACAACCATCTCATCATTGACTTAATAGATCATTTCGATGCAAAAGTCATTCTTGTTTCCCAGAACTATCTTGGGAGTATCAACCACACATTACTTAGCTATGAAGTTCTTACCAACAAAGAAATCCCAATTGAAGGTATTGTATTTAATGGCCCAAGCAATCCGGAAACAGAAAAATACATCTTGGAGTACACAGGGCTTCCATGTTTATTAAGAGTAAATAAAGAAGAAAAAATTACCAAAGAAGTTATTAAGAAATACGCCGACCTATGGGGGAAGTAGTTAATAAGCTTAGATTTCCTTCTGAATCATTTTTAACTTAGCAAATTATTGGCTTAAGCCAATGCAATTAATACCTTTGTTTTATGCAAAAAATTGCAAGTAAAGCACACAACATCTGGCACCCTTTTACACAAATGAAATTGGCAGCAGAGCCAATTAAAATTAAAAGTGCTAAAGGAACAATCCTGCATACGGAAGATGGTAGAGAAATCATAGATGCTATTTCTTCCTGGTGGGTTACTTTACATGGCCATTCACATCCTTATATTGCTGAGAAGGTAAAAGAACAATTACTTAAACTGGACCACTGCATTTTTGCTGATTTTACCCATTCCCCAGCAGAGACGTTAATCGAAAGGTTAATGGCTCATTTACCAAGTGAGATGAGTAAAGCATTTTTCTCGGACAATGGCTCTACGGCAGTAGAAGTTGCCATTAAGATGGCAATCCAATACTGGCACAACCAAGGAATTAAAAAGCCAAAATTCATCGCACTGCAGGGTGCATACCATGGAGATACTTTTGGTGCAATGAGTGCTGCAGAGCGCTCCCCATTTTCAGCTGCATTTGATGATTATTTATTCGATGTAACCCACCTTTCTCCTCCCAAAAGCGAAACAGATATTGAAGAATTTAAAGCCCTCTGTGAATCAGGAGAAGTCGGTGCTTTGATATACGAGCCCCTATTGCAGGGAGCTGGAGGTATGGTAATGTATTCTTCAGATGGTTTGAACGAATGGCTCAAAATAGCAAAGGCAAACAAGGTTATTTGCATAGCAGATGAAGTGATGACTGGGTTTTATCGTACAGGAACTTTCTTTGCCTCCTTGCAAATGGAAACCCAACCAGACATTATATGTCTTTCTAAAGGATTAACAGGGGGTGTTTTGCCAATGTCACTTACTGTATGTAACGACAAGATTTACGAAGCTTTTTGGAGTGACGATAAAATGAAAACCTTTTTTCATGGACATTCCTTCACAGGCAACCCAATAGGATGCGCTACCGCCTTGGCAAGTTTGGACATTCTAGAAAAAGAAGAGACACAAGTAGCAATAAAAAGAATAATAGCAAGTCATTCCAACTTTGCAGAGGAATTAAAACAATCTTCGAAAGTAGAGAATGTGAGAACCCTGGGAACTGTAATCGCCTTTGACGTCATTAACGATGGTGAAGCAGGTTATTTCAACAAAAACAGAGATGCTCTTTACAAGGCATTCTTAGACAAAGGGGTACTATTAAGACCATTAGGTAATGTAGTTTACATCTTAGCTCCCTACAGCATTTCGGATGCCGAATTGAAGAAGGTTTATGGAGTAATCAGGGAAGTGGTAACGGAAAAGATGTAATTTTGATCGAATGAAAATTGCTATTACAGGACATGCTTCTATTTCCCCATTAGGCCTTAGGCCTGAAGAAATTAAGAACTCTATTTACAGTAAGGATTCCTGTATTAAATGGAATGGAGAAAATATGGTTTCCAGTTTTACCATTAAGGAAGAGAATGAATTAGCAGAATTACGAAGAATAAGGTCATATAAGGAACTAGATAAATCAGTATTAATGGCAATTCTTGCTGCTAGACAAATTGATAACATTCCTAAAACCAACGACACGGCAATAAACATAGGGTCTTCAAGGGGTGCCACTGATTTATGGGAAAAGTTTTTTCAAGACTTCAAAACACACCCCACAAACAAAGTCTCCGCATATGCCTCACCACATACCACATTAGGAAACATTAGTTCTTGGGTTGCACAAGATTTAGGAAGTACCGGATTGTCTTTTAGTCATTCCATAACCTGCAGTACTGCTTTACATTCTATTGCAAATGCACTAGCATGGTTGGAATCTGGTATGGCAAAATCTTTTCTTGCTGGAGGAAGTGAAGCTCCATTAACCGCTTTTACAATAGCGCAAATGAAAGCATTGGGGATTTACTCCAATTACAAAGATGCATTCCCCTGTAAGCCTTTAAATGGTAAAAAAAACACCATGGTATTAGGGGAAGCTGCAGCTCTTTTCTTATTGGAGAAAGAAAAAGAAGCAAAAGCTTATATTAAAGGCATTGGCTTTGCCACAGAAAAAATAAACCATGCTGCTGGAATCACAGAAAATGGTGATTGTCTAAGAAAGTCTATGGAAATGGCTTTAAACCAATCAAAAGAAGGAATAGACCTAATACTATTGCATGCACCAGGGACAGTAAAAGGTGATGCGGCAGAGCAAAATGCAATACGATCTATCTATGGTAATAACTTGCCTCCTATGTGGAGTAACAAATGGAAAATTGGGCATACACTTGGAGCTTCTGGTGCAATGAGTATGGAATGCGCCATGCATATTTTGGAGAACCAAGAAATGGAAAAATTAAGCCAGCTGCATCATTTACAAGACAATAAAAAGCCGACAGATAACATTCTAATTAATGCAGTTGGTTTTGGAGGGAATGCAGTAAGTATTATTATTGGCAAGTAAGGTTCTACTTGTACCCATACACAGCAACTTTTAGCTGCTTGAGAGCAATTCCTATTTGATTTTCTACCGTCTTAACGGTTAAGTCTAATGCCTGTGCAATTTGCTTATAGGACAATCCCTCTTTCCTACTTAAAAGAAAAACTTCTTTACACCTTGGTGGTAAACTTTCAATTGCACGATTTAGTTTCTTTTCTGTCTCTTGCGCTTCCATTGCATGTTGCACAGTAAAATCAGACCCCTTGTTGATTGTACTTACATCTTCCGCGTACTGCTCCGGATTAACTTTTTTAATGGCATTGAGACATTTGTTTCTAACCGTTGTATACAAATACCCTTTTACTGTATCGTCTAATTTAAGCGTTTCCCTTCTATCCCAAATGGCCATAAAGGAGTCGTTTACAATCTCAATGGCCTCATCCTCATTCTTAATATATTGGTTTGCGAAATACACTAATCCCTGTTGCCAGTTATTAAATAACAATTCTAGTTGCTGTATGTCATCGGCCTTAGGCAAGATACTTTTTTCGCAAATTACGGTAGACTTTAAGCATCTATCAAAAGTTTTAAAGGATTGATATCCACGTTAGAAGAATAATTGTAAAGTAATTATGACTAGTTGGGAATGATTTCTAGCTGACTTTTAAGGACTAATTTGCCTTATCACTTAAGAATTGTAATCTTAATATCTGGAATTCTTCATAGGTTACCTCTCCCTCAAATTCTTGCACTGCAGCTTCTAAATCATCCTCCATTGTTTCCATAAAGTAGTCATATACTTCTTCTTGGAACTCCTCCTCCATCATACCATCAATGCAATGGTTTAAATTCAGTTTAGTGCCAGAATTAACGATGTGCTCCATCTCCTCTATAAGTTCCTCATAAGTCATCCCATTGCCCTTTGCAATATCTTCTAGAGGAATTTTTTTATCTAGATTTAGAATAATTGAAATTTTCTTACCACTTTTATCAGCAACTGACTTTACCACTACTTCATCCTCCCTCTCAATGTCGTTTTCTTTAACGTATTTTGCAATAAACTCAATAAACTCTTGCCCAAATTTTGCTGCTTTGTTCTTCCCAACACCATTTATTTTTTCCAATTCATCAATGGTAATTGGATATTTAGAAGCCATATCATCCAAGGAAGGTTCCGAAAAAATCACATAAGGCGGTAGGCCCTTTTTCTTAGCTACGTTCTTTCTTATTCCTTTAAGTGCAGCCAATAGAACTGGATCTGCTATACTTTCAATAATACTGTTGTCTTTTTCTGCTTCTGCTATTTTCTCAAACTCAGTATCTACAGACATTAGATGAGAACTTGGGTTTTCAATAAACTGAATCCCTTTCTCATTCACGCTCAAAAGACCATACTTCTCTATGTTCTTAGTGATGTAACCATGCAACAAGGCCAATCTAAAGATAGATTTCCAAAATAATTTATCCCTATCCTTACCACAAGCAAAGTTTTCCAGTTTCTCGTGTTGGTAGTCCTTAATAGAATCTGATTTTTTACCAATCATGAAGTCCGTTACATGGCTTATGATAAACTCTCCATTAAGATCTACTAAAGTCTTAAGTGCCATTTGCAATTCCTTTTGAACTTCTATTTTCTCCTTAGGATTTTTACAATTATCACACATCTTATTGCACCTTTCCTCATCAAACTCCTCTCCAAAATAATTCAATATGAATTTCCTACGGCACTGTCCACTCTCTGCAAAAGCACTCATCTCAGAAATGAGCTGAGTTCCAATCTCTCTTTCAGCAACAGATTTATCTTTCATGAATTTCTCCAGCTTTTCCGTATCGTAAGGGTTGTACATCAAAATACATTCTCCTTGCATTCCATCTCTGCCTCCTCTACCAGTCTCCTGATAGTATCCTTCTAAACTTTTTGGAACATCGTGGTGAATAACAAACCTAACATCTGGTTTATCTATCCCCATACCAAAAGCTATGGTAGCAACAATTACATCTGTCTCTTCCATAAGAAAAGCATCCTGGTGGGCTGCTCTTGTTTTCGCATCCATCCCGGCATGGTATGGTAATGACTTTACTCCATTTACTTGGAGTAACTCTGCAATTTCCTCTACCTTTTTACGACTTAAACAATAAACAATTCCAGACTTCCCTTTGTGCTTAGAAATATAAGAAATAATTCTCTTTGCCACCCCATCTTTATTCCCTTTAGGCTGAACCTCATAATAAAGGTTGTCTCGATTGAAGGATGATTTATAAACTTTAGCCTCCTGCATACCCAAGTTTTTCTGAATATCACTTTGCACCTTTGGTGTGGCAGTTGCGGTTAAAGCTATAATAGGCACATCGTCAATCGCTCTTACCATTTCTTTAATCCTTCGATACTCTGGTCTAAAGTCATGTCCCCATTCAGAAATACAATGCGCCTCATCTACACCAACAAATGATATTTTAATTTGTTTAAAAAACTCGATGGTATCTTCCTTTTTTAAGGTTTCTGGTGCAATGTATAATATCTTAGTAGCTCCAGAAAGAATGTCTTCCTTTACAACTTCTAATTCCGATTTATTCAAAGAAGAATTCATAAAGTGCGCTAAGGAATTTTCCTTTGCAAACCCCCTTAACTGATCCACTTGATTTTTCATTAAAGCAATAAGGGGCGAAATAATTATCGCTGTTCCCTTTAGCATTATTGCCGGCAACTGATAACACAATGATTTTCCAGCTCCAGTAGGCATAATTACAAAGCAATCCTCTCCCCTCAACACGCTATTCACAATGGACTCTTGAGTTCCTTTAAACCCCTTGAAACCAAAAAACTCCTCCAATACCTTTTTTGGATCTTGACTTTGCAACATTCTAATTCTTTAATTGATAAATAAGTTCTAGCAATTTAGACCAAATTTTTATTATTTCAATAATAAATTAAAAAAAATTACTTTTGAACCTCGGCAAATGAAACCCCTATTACGTGAGAGATAAAATAATAAAAATTGCTAAAGAGACAATACTTAATGAGCAGGCTGCCATAGGGAATTTAGTTGAGTTCATTGACGAAGACTTTATTCAAGTTGTAGATAAAATTTACAACTCCCCTGGAAGACTAATAATCACAGGAATAGGCAAAAGTGCAATCATAGGTCAGAAGATTGTTGCCACTCTAAATAGTACAGGGACACCATCCATTTTTATGCATGCTGCGGATGCTGTTCATGGCGATTTAGGAATTATACAACAAGACGATATTGTTATTGCGATATCTAAAAGTGGGAATACGCCAGAAATAAAAGTCCTTGTTCCATTAATTAAAAATTATGGCAATACTTTAATTGCTATGGTTGGCAATGCAGATTCGGCTCTTGCTGAAGGAGCAGATTATGTTTTGAATACCTATATTGAAAAAGAAGCTTGCCCAAACAACCTAGCTCCCACAACAAGTACAACAGCGCAACTAGTAATGGGTGATGCATTAGCAGTTACTTTATTAAGTATAAAGAATTTCACAAGTGGTGATTTTTCAAAATACCACCCAGGGGGAGCATTAGGGAAGCAGCTATATGTCACTATGGGTAATCTTGCAGAAATAAATGAAAAACCTATGGTGACCCCAGATTCTTCCATAAAAGAAGTAATCCTAGAGATGTCCAATAAAAGATTAGGTGCTACAGCTGTTCTAGAAGATGGAGCAATTGCTGGAATAATAACAGATGGCGATATTAGAAGAATGCTAGACAAGCATGATAATATCACCAATTTAAAGGCAAAGAACATAATGAGCGAAAATCCCGCAACCGCGGCTTCGCATTTGTTGGCCAAAAACTGCATAAAACAATTTACAGACAATAAAATAACCCAATTAATTGTGGTAGATAACGCCTACAATTACATGGGAATGGTTCATTTTCATGACTTAAACAGAGAAGGAATAGTGGTATGAAAAATACATATGTAATAATAATGGCAGGCGGAATAGGCAGTAGATTTTGGCCTGCGAGCAAGAAATCCATGCCAAAGCAATTCCTAGATGTAATGGGAGTTGGACAGTCATTAATCCAACTTACATACAATCGTTTTGTTAAGAAATACGACAAGGAAAAAATACTTATTGTTACAAACTCCGAATACAAAGACTTAGTTATAAAGCACTTACCGGATATCAAAGAATCTCAAATTTTATTAGAGCCCTCTGCAAAAAACACTGCTCCTTGTCTTGCTTACGCTTCTTTTAGAATAAATGCTTTAGACCCTGACGCAAATTGCATAGTTGCGCCCTCGGATCATATTATTTTAGATGAAACAAGCTTTAACGAAAACCTATACAAGGCATTGGATTTTGTAGATAAGACAAATGCTCTGGTGACTTTGGGAATTAAGCCATCAAGGCCAGATACTGGTTATGGCTACATTCAGTATCTAAAAGAAAGCAATGATACAGACATGCACAAGGTTAAGCTATTTACGGAGAAGCCCAGCCAAGAAATTGCACAACAATTCATAGAAAGTGGGGATTTCTTATGGAATGCAGGGATTTTTGTTTGGAATAACAGAACGATTATGACAGCATTAGAGTCCCTTTTGCCAGAAATTCACGAACTCTTTAGTAAAGGTAAAAGCAATTTTGGGACTGCCAATGAACAACACTTTATTAATGAAATCTATCCGCAATGCAAGAACATCTCCATTGACTATGGGGTAATGGAAAAAGCAGACAATGTATTTGTTATTCCTTCAGAATTTGGATGGAGTGATCTAGGTACTTGGAAATCCCTTTACAAGGAAAGAGACACCAATATAGATGGAAATGTCATTCATGGTAAACGTTGTATGGTTTACGACACGAAGGACTCCTTAATATTCTCAAACACGGATAAACTCATCGTTGTCAATGGGGTAGAGAATATTATGATCATCGACTCAGGTGAAGTAATCATGGTTTCTTCCTTAGATAAGGAACAAGAAGTGAAGAATATTGTTACGGATGTAAAGAACAAATACAAAGATTATTATTCTTAATTTTGGTTGTGTAAAACCACAATGTTCTATATCATATATTTGACCCTTTATGCAAGAATACTGGATACTGGGTTTTATACTAGGCTATTTTTTAGTCCTTCTTTTAATTTCAAAACTTACTTCTAAGAATACAGACAAAGACTCCTTCTATTTAGGCAATAAAAAATCACCTTGGTATTTAGTAGCCTTTGGAATGATAGGGGCCAGCTTGAGTGGAGTTACCTTTATTTCTGTTCCTGGTGAAGTAGGGACAAGTTCATTCACTTATTTACAAATGGTATTTGGCTTTGTTGCTGGTTATGTAGTCGTTGCATTAGTCTTATTGCCTCTTTATTACAGAATGAATCTTGTTAGTATCTACACCTATTTACAAGATAGATTTGGTAACTCTGGGTACTTAACTGGATCCATCTATTTTCTCTTATCTCGCTCTATAGGTGCGGCATTCCGATTATTCCTTGTTGCTATTGTCCTTCACAATTTTGTACTGGCACCATGGGAAGTCCCTTTTTGGTTAAGTGTTGCCCTTACCATTGCTTTCATATACTTGTATTCCTTTAAGAGTGGAATTAAAACAATTGTCTATACAGACACTTTACAAACAGCCTTCTTGCTTATTGCTGCAATAGGAACGGTTATATTTATATGTCGAGAGTTAGATTGGAGCTTTATGGAAATGGTAAGTTCTATTTCCAAGAGTAGCCACAGCCAGGTTTTTGAATGGGACTTCGCAAAAGGTAATTCCTTTTACAAGCATTTTATCAGTGGTATGTTTATCACCATTTGCATGACAGGATTAGATCAAGACATGATGCAAAAAAACTTAAGTTGTCGAAACATTAAAGAGGCTAAAAAAAATATGTTCAGTATGAGCATTGCCTTGGTATTTGCCAATTTATTGTTCCTTTCCTTAGGTGCTCTTCTTTACCTATACGCATCTCACGAGGAAGTATTAACCACTAACTTTGAAAGCACTGAATTAATGGAAGCAGGGAAACACTTAACTATGTCTTACAATGGAGAATCGTCTTTCATTAGAAAAGATGAGCTATTTCCATTTTTAGCCTTAAAAGGTCTCATGCCACAGGCCATTTCCATATTATTCATACTAGGTCTTATTGCTGCAGCCTATTCTAGTGCAGACTCTGCACTTACGGCACTTACCACTTCCTTTTGTATAGACATCTTGGGTAAAGGCAAAACAGACATTGATGTAAAGACCAGGACAAAAGTGCACATTAGTTTTGCAATAATTTTATTCTTAATCATTCTATTATTTTATGCAATTAGTAATGAATCTGTCATAACGCTTGTATTTAAGGCAGCTGGATATACTTACGGACCACTTTTGGGGTTATATATATTAGGTATCTTTACGAAAAGAAAAGTAAAAGATCATTTAATCCCAATAGTGTGCATTCTTGCACCTATTTTAACCTTTCTTATAAACGAAAATCAATCCATGTTATTTGGTGATTTCAAGATAGGTTTTTTAATTTTAATACTAAACGGATGCCTTACCTTTGTGGGGCTATTAATAATAAGCAAACATGACGAAAGAAGAGAGAATTAAGAAGGCATTTGAGAACCAAAAGTGGCCAGATATCAAAAGTAGTGATAGTTGGAATATTTTTAAAATAATGTCCGAATTTGTGGAAGGGTATAATACACTTGCTAAAATTGGACCTTGTGTTTCAATATTTGGATCTGCAAGAACAGAACCAGATAACAAGTTCTACCAAATGGGTGTGGAGATAGCACAAAAGGTAAGTGAAGCCGGACTAGGTGTAATTACAGGAGGTGGACCAGGCATCATGGAAGCGGCAAACTTAGGAGCGTCCAAAAGCAATGGGGCATCTGTAGGCTTGAACATCAATTTACCTTTCGAACAAACACACAATCCTTACATAGATGGAGACAAACTTATAAACTTTGATTTCTTCTTTGTGAGAAAGGTTATGTTTATGAAATATGCTCAAGGATTCGTAATACTTCCAGGCGGTTTTGGCACCTTAGATGAACTTTTTGAGGCCTTAACACTGGTACAAACAAACAAAACAGCTGAGTTCCCTATTATCATGGTTGGTAAGGAGTATTGGGGTGGTTTAATCGATTGGATTAAGAAGACCATGCTTGAGCAAGAGGGAAACATAAGCCCTGAGGATATGGACTTATTACATTTGGTAGATACTGCAGATGAGGCTATAGAAATCATATTTGACTTCTATTCTAAATACAGTATGAGCGTAAACTTCTAAACCTTTTTTAAGGAATTAGAGCTTCATAAACTTTCTTCTGTATTTCAGTTCTATAATTCCCACTTATCAGAGTTCTATTTTCTTGATTAGGATGAATTCTATTGGACAAAAACACATAGACCAAATCGTATTTGGGATCTACCCAAACACAGGTGCCTGTAAATCCTGTATGACCAAATGCCTGCAAAGAAACCTCATTTGAAAGATTCATGTAGTTTGAAGGGTTGTTTTCTCGTTTATCAAACCCTATTCCTCTTCGGCTCTTATACCCATGCTTAGAAGTAAAATAATCAACAGTTGCCTTCTTAAGGTACCTTATCCCTTTATATTCTCCTCCATTCAATAACATTTGAAACAGAACTGCTACCTCTTGAGCATTTGAGAACAAACCAGCATGGCCAGCAACTCCCCCTAAAAGAGCGCATGCCGGATCATGTACATAGCCTTTTAACAATTGCTTCCTAAACAGCGTGTCGTCTTCTGTAGGTACAATATCATTTCCGTTGTATTTATCCAATGGTTTAAAGGTCGTGTGTGTTAATCCTAAGGGACCATAAAACTCATGCTCTACAAACTTTTCTAAAGGCTCCTTAACTATTCCTTCTAAAACAAATCGCAACAAGATGAAACCCAAATCACTGTACTTGTACTTTTTTCTAGAATACAAGGGGGATACTTTTATTTGTTCTAAGATAGAGTTCCTAAAGGAAGAATCTGCATATAAATCGTCTGCTACTTGAACACACTTAGACCCTGAAGAAGTGCTACTGTAAAAAGAGTCTCTTGAAGATAGGGTTTCCAAATAAAAAGGAATCCAACTTTTCAATCTTGCCTGATGCAACATAACATCTCTAATGGTGATGTTATATTTATCTGACCCCTTTAGATAAGGTAAATATTTACCCAAACAATCATCCAAGGCGATTTTATCCTCCTCGTATAATTTCATAATAGACAAAGTAGTTGCAGCTACTTTTGTAATGGAAGCAAGGTCATAAATATCATCAACTCTTACGGCTCTCTTTTTTTCATAGGTATGGTAACCAAAAGCTCTTTGGTAAATCACTTTACCATTTCTCGCCACTAATACCTGACCACCAGGAGCTGCCCTTTGTTCTACCAAGTCACTCAACAAAGGCTCTATTGAAGCTCCTAACCTATTATTCACTCCTTCTTTTTCTGGTGTTGAGCTGGGCAAATAAGCACCAAGCAAAGTTGTTTCTATTCCATTGCCTTCTTTAAATTTCCCTACGGATACAGGTAATGTTCCCTTTGAAGCCAACTTACCCAAGATCACATTAGCAGCAGCTTTTTGAAATTCAGGCCCATCTTCGTATGCAACCAAGATGTTCTTCTCTGCTTGAAAGTTCTTTAAAACATATGGGTTTGAAAACGCTACAAGCATTCCTTTCTTTTGTCTTAAAAGACTTCTTACAGAAGAAAAAAGAGTACTGTTATAGCCAAAACTTTTTGTAGACCAGATACTCGGTTTTTGAAAGGCAAATATGACATCCTTGTAACGGATTAATTGTCTCTTTAAGATCGCAATATCGGTTGAGCTCGGTTTCTTTTTAATTTGAAATGAAACGACATCAACTCCCTTTTGCATTTCCTGCACGAAAGCATTTTCCTTGGTTCCTCCTATTGTTACAATTGCCAACTGATTAGAAGTACTTGTATATGGCACAAAATTGTAATTGTTCACTAAACAAACAGAATTATCAGCAATTTTTTGAATTAACACATCAGCCTGAGGCAAATGCAATAGACTGTCCAATTGATTTATTGGCTTCGCTTTATACTCATCTAAGCCTGCCCACTTCTTCCAATACAATATTCTCCTTACTCTTTCATTCAAGCTCTCTATCCTTATCCTATTGGATTGAATTGCTTTCTTGAATTCGTTTACAGCTGTTGGAACATCTTCTGGAAATAGTAAGATGTCATTCCCCGCTTCAAAAGCTATGAGATCTAACTCTCCAGGCTTGTAATACTTAGAAACACCTTTCATGTTTAAGGCATCTGTAAAGACCAAACCAGTGAAACCCATTTCCTTCTTCAATAAGTCTGTCACAACTTTATCTGAGATAGAAGCAGCTCTATTAGGTCTATTGTCGTATGCTGGGATACTTATGTGCGCTACCATCGTGCTGATTACGCCATTTGAGAACAAATGCTTAAAGGGATAAAGCTCTATAGAGTCCAAGCGTTCCTTAGAAAAAGGAAGGCTAGGTAACCCTTTATGTGAATCTGTATCTGTATCACCATGACCCGGAAAATGCTTAGCACAGGCTATTACTTTTTTGTCCTGCATTCCTCTAGCATAAGCCAAGGAATAATTGGCTACCTTCTCTTTGTTTTCACCAAAGGATCTAAAGTTTATTATTGGGTTATTCGAATTGTTGTTAATGTCTGCAACTGGAGCAAAGTTGATGTGGATCCCCATCGCATTGCATTCCTGCCCTATTTCTGCTCCCATTTCGTAAATGAGAGCATCTTCCTTAAGGCTACCTAAAGTCATTTGATAAGGGTATTTCCTTGTGTCCTTAAGACGCATGTTTAACCCCCATTCTCCATCTATACCAATAAGTAAAGGGACCTTTGAAAGGTCTTGGTAATAATTAGTAAGTTCTAATTGTTTTTTTGCTTTTCCTTGAAAAAAGATCAAGCCCCCTATGTGATAATTGGATATTAACTTCTCAATTTCAGAAACATGAGCAGCATCTTTATTGGAATATGCCGCAACCATAAAAAGTTGGCCTATTTTTTCTTCAAGACTCATAGAATCCAACATCTGAACTTCCCAAGTAGTCGTTCTTATTGGCTCATTCTCAACTTCAAAGAAGATAGAGGTACAGTACAAAATTAGAAAGATTAGGATTTTTTTCACTGTCTCAAAATTAGTTTTAGCTTGGCTTAAAGCCAACTATACTTATTCACAACATCTCCTGTAAAAGGTGCTACTTAATTAAGTAAAGTAAATAAGAAATTACAAAAACTGTTCCTGCTTTAATCCCAGCCACTCGAGAGCGGAACCTCCTAATAGTTTTTCTTTTATTCTTCGGTTGTAGTCTGTGGTATGAATCAGTTGTCCTGGATTTAATTCACCTAATGGATATGGGTAGTCTGTGCCCAATGCAATTCTATCTGCCCCCATCATATTGATTACTAAATCAAGCATTCGAGGGTCATGCACCAAAGAGTCCAACCAAAACTGCCCCAAATACTTTTTAGGATTGTATGGATTGTCTACAGCGACAAGGTCTGGTCTCACATTCCATCCATGCTCTATCCTACCCAAAGTCCCAGGAAAAGCGCCTCCTCCATGTGCAAAAGCCACTTTAAGGTTTGGAAGCTTCTCAAATATTCCAGCAAAAATCATGGAACAAATTGCCAAGGAAGTTTCTGCTGGCATGCCTACCAACCAAGGCAACCAGTAATTTGGCATTTTCTCCTTTGCCATCCACCACCAAGGGTGAATGAATACACTCATCTCCAATTCTTCACAAGCCTCAAATATGGGGTACAAAGAAGGATGATCTAAGTTCAATTCATTTATATGAGAACCAATTTGAATCCCTTTAAGTCCTATCTCCTTACAACGTCTTAATTCCTTTAAAGCAAGTTCTGTATCCTGCATTGGAAGGTTTCCTAATCCAACAAATCTCTTGGGAAAATCGTTTACTATACCTGCAATATGATCGTTTAAGAATTCAGAGACAGCTAAAGTGTCTTTTGGCTTAGCCCAATAAGAAAACATTACTGGAACAGTTGAAAGTACTTGAACGTCCACTTGATCGTGGTCGCATTCTTTCATTCTATCCTGGGCACTCCAATTGTTCGACTCCACTTCTCTAAAGAACTCTCCATCCATCATCATTCTAGCACAGCATGGTTTGTGATGCTCTAATTGAATCCACTCACCATAACCAAACTTCTTTCTGAAATCTGGAATGTTTTCTGGTAAGATGTGGGTATGAATGTCTACCGTAAAAATATGCTTAGAAGGCAAAAAACTTCTATCCTCTGATTTAGTAAGTGGGTTCCCGGCATTTCTCGTTTCGCTCATTCTTCTTTGCTTTATAAAAGTGCTAAATTAGAAAATAATATGGAATTCTATGGAGGAATTTTCAATTCTTTTCTAGACTAAGGCATCTTCCCCTCATCCGCAAAACTATAATACCCAGAATTCGTAAAAATGAGATGGTCTAGAACAGTTACATCCAAAACTTTGCCTGCTTCTACTAACTTCTTTGTTAAATTTACATCCGCTTGACTGGGTTTCATTTGTCCACTAGGATGGTTATGACAAAGAATAATACCACTTGAAATCTCCTCTAGTGCAATTTTAAAAATCCTTTTCGAATCTGCTACAGTTCCTTCCCTTCCTCCATCACTTATCTTGTGTTTTGCCAGCACTACATTTGCTCTGCTCAAACAAATAATCCAAAACTGTTCGTACTGGGCGTCTTTTAGCATTGGACTCATCAGGTTATAAATATCTCGACTGCAAGTAATTTTACTTTTCTCTCCTTTTTCTATTGGTCTACGCCTGGACAACTCTATTGCAGAGACAATGGAAATTGCCTTGGCTGGGCCAATACCTTTAAATTTACACAAGTCCTTTACAGAAAGTTGAGACAATTTATTTAGGTCATTGTTTACAGAATCAAGCACCTCTCTACCTAGCTCTACTGCCGACTTTGTCCTTGTTCCACTTCCTAATATTATTGCTATTAATTCTGCATCACTAAGTGATTCTCGGCCTTTCAAAACCAACTTCTCTCTAGGTCTATCGTCTTTCGCCCAGTTTTTTATACTTTTATGTAATAACGTCATCTATAAGTCAAAAATAAGTAAAAATGCAAAAATCACCATTACCTATAGCTTTAGCCCTTATCAATTTGCCCATGAATAATGTATATTTGTCCTTTAATTATTAATTCATGAGAAAAATTTTACTTGGAAGTATCTCATTACTTGCCATTACAGTTTGTTTGTACAGCAACGCAAATGCACAATTATTTGAAAAGGATACTGCTAATTACCCCTATTGGGTAGATATGATGGAAGACCCAAATGCAAATTATTTCGAAACTATAAAAGCATTTGAGACTTATTGGAAAGACAGGGAAATCACTAAAGGAAGTGGACACAAACCATTTATGAGATGGGCATTTGATGCACAATCAAGGATCCTTCCAGATGGAACCTTAGAGCCTCTAGTGAATAACTTTTTGGCCTTTGAGGAATGGAAAAAAGAAAAGGCGAAATTAGATGTATTTATACCACCTGGGACACCTGGGAGTGCAGGACCATGCCCTAAAGATGGATCCTGGGAAGAATTAGGCCCTATACTATATCCTAAAAACAATGTTTCACAACCTACTGGAATGGGAAGAGTAAATGCCATTGCTTTTCATCCTACGGATTCAAATATTATCTATGCAGGTGCACCAGCAGGTGGATTATGGAAAACTACTGATGGAGGATTAAATTGGTTAGGACTTACAGACGATATGGCAACCTTAGGAGTTTCTGCCATTCACATTAATCCAAATACACCTAATACCATTTACATTGGCACGGGAGACAGAGATGCAAGCAACTCAACTGGGTTGGGAGTATACAAAAGTACCAATGGAGGAGCTTCCTTTTCGAAAACAAATACGGGAATGGGAAATCAAACAGTATGTAAAATGATTGTTGACCCTAACAACCAAAATAAAATTGTTGCAGCTACTAAAGGTGGTATTTACAGAACTATTAATGGAGGAACAAACTGGTCCAAAGTAAATTCTTCAACCAACTTTAGAGAAATCGATTTTAAACCCAGTGATTTTAAAACGCAATACGCCTCCAGCGGAGGAAAATTTTACTTATCCTCAGACAGTGGTAAGAGTTTCAGTCAAATAACATCTGGCTTACCTTCCTCTAAAATTAACCGAGGAGTAATTGGAGTTTCGAAAGACAACCCAAGCGTGGTTTACTTCGTAGTAACAGAGCAAAGGGTATTTATTGGTTTATACAAGTCTACGAACTCCGGAATGACGTTCAGCTCTCAATCTACTACCCCTAATATCATGGATTATTCCTCTGATGGATCTGGAACTGGTGGTCAAGCTTTTTATGATCTAGATATCGCAGTAAATCCTAAAGACATCGATGAAATTTATGTTGGTGGTGTAAATGTATTCAAATCTACCAATGGTGGAGTAAACTGGGCAATAGATGCTCATTGGACAGGTCAAGGGGGTAAGGGAAAGATTCATGCGGACAACCACATTATGAAGTTTGACCCCTTAAACAACAATTTGTTTGTAGGAAACGATGGTGGTTTTTACAAAAGGAACGATTGGGACGGAGAATGGCATGAATTCTCTAATGCCCTTGCCATTGGACAAGTTTATAGAGTGAGTGCTGCTCAAACAAAACAAAATTTTATAGTTAATGGATACCAAGATAATGGCATGTCTTTTTACGAGGGGAAAGGCTCTTTTGTTACCTTTAGAGGTGGCGATGGCGTAGACAATGCCGTAGACCCTACCAATGCAGATTATTACTATGGATCTTACATTTATGGAGTAATTACAAGACATGGATTTGGCTCAGATGGAGACATTGCTAAAAACGGATTGAATGGAGTAGACGAAGAGGGAGCATGGGTTTCTCCTTATGTCCTTCGTGAAGGGGTACCAGGCACTATGATATCAGGCTATAAAAACATCTGGATTAGCACAAATATTAAGACTGCTGACAAGGATGATATTAGTTGGAAAAAAATCTCAAGTGGACTTGCCTCTGTAGATAATAAAAACATGCATAAAGTCGAGAATTCCCCTGCCGACAATAAAATTCTTTATGCTTCTAGAAGTGACAACAAATTATTCAGAACAGACGACCTAACTGCAGGAACGGTAACATGGACAGACCTTACATCCAAATTACCAAGTACTGGCATTGTAGAGGATATTGAGTGTGATTACAAGGATCCAAAAGTGGTCTACATAATCCAGAATAAGAAGGTTTACAAATCTACCGATAAGGGTCTGAGTTGGAACAATCTATCCACCGGTCTGCCTAACATTGCTTTGAATGATTTAATACTAGATTCCTCAAAAACGGATGGTTCCATGTATGTTGCGGCCTATGCTGGAGTATATTATAAAAACGACAACTCAAGTACGTGGAAGTCCTACTTCAACAACTTACCTGCAAACGTTCCTGTAAGAGATTTAGAAATCACTTACAATACGGATCCTTCAGAATACAGACTTATAGCTGGAACCTATGGAAGAGGCACATGGCAAACGCAATTGTACGACAATGGAGTTAACAAACCAATTGCAGAAATAGATATGGGCAAAAGTGCTATTTGCAAAGGAGAAACTGCCATTTTCTATAACACCTCAGATTACTACGGAGAAAAAGTTTGTTGGGTAATTACACCAAGTACTGGAGTAAGCTTTACAAATGGTACTAGCGCATCATCCAAGGATAAGGCAAATTTACTATTTGCAAATGCTGGTTCCTACGAAGTGAAATTGGTTGTAGAAAATTGTAATGGTAAGGATTCTGTTACAGAGACTATTAATGTGTATACTACACCTAAAACAGCTACTTGCAATTCTACAACAACAAACTTATCCAATGGTTTTGGGATGGGAATTTGGGAATTTAAATTAGGCGCATTTACTAATCCATCTAAAGGAGCAGTTGCGTCAGGGTCTAATGAAGATTTTACTTGTTTTAAAATAAATGAACTTAAGGCAAGTACAAAATACGACGTTAATGTAAAAACAGGAAGTGCCAACAACGAAAGTGTCTCCATTTACATAGATTACGACAACAATGGTTCTTTTGCTTCCTCGGAAAGAGTATTTACGAATACCAATGCTAAAACTCATTCAGGTAATTTCACAACGCCATCGAATGCAGTAACTGGCAAAGCATTAAGATTAAGAGTTATTTCTAAATTTGGCACTAGTTTGCCCACTGGTCCTTGTCAAACATTTACTCATGGGCAAAGTGAAGATTATTCCATCGTAATCTTAGGAGACAAAGCCGATTTTACGGCGACCAAAACATCGGCATGTAAAACAGAGACAATTAAATTTACAGATGCATCAACCGCTAATGGTTCTTATGCCTGGACATTTGGTTCTGGAGCAACTCCAGCTACTGCAAATACCATAGGGCCACATAATGTTACCTACTCAACTATTGGAAAGAAAACAGTGAAGCTTATCATGAATGGAACTATTACAGAAGAGAAAGTGAACTTCATTACCATTAACGAAACACCAGCAGTTTCAATCGCAATCACTAAAGGAGGAGCTACAAATTGTGAAAAATCCGAAGTCGTGCTAACAGCAACGGACTCTAAATCTGCTGCCCAATCCTACGAATGGTATAAAGGAGCAACTAAGTTATCAGAAACATCAAACACATTGACTATTGCTTCCTTTTCATCAAATGACGTTGGAAGCTACTACGCAAAAGGTATCAATGGTCCTTGTTCTTCAAATTCTGGAGCTAAGGCTCTAAGTATTGCTGGTTTAATTAATGCTGACTTTACAATCAATCTTGACAGGCAATGCATAAAAACCAATAGTTTTGTTTTAACAAATACATCTACATCAAGCGGAAGCCCATTGACATCCAAATGGAATTTTTCGAACAACACAAATTCGAGCCTTCAATCTCCAACCATTAATTTTTTAAGTGCTGGAAACTATACCGCCAAACTGGTAATAACGAGTAATGAAGGATGTAATGATTCTACAACTAAATCGCTAATTGTGGACCCAGCTGTTAATTCAAACTTCACTTTTACTAACCCAGATAAAAACCAATTTAATTTCAATTCTGATGTAAGCACTTATTCTAATTACAAATGGGATTTTGACAATGGAAATGGATCTGCTTCAACTGCAAATAGTTCTTACGATTTTGTAAACATGGGTGATTACGATGTAATACTAATCGTTCAAAATGAGACTTGTAAGGATACAACAACTAAAAAAGTCACTGCCCAATTCAACTCCATCAACAAAATTGCAGGATTCGACAATTTAAAAGTATCGCCTAACCCAAGTGATGGATTTATTAAAATTTCTTTTGAATTAAAGGAAGCAAAAGATTTAAGCTTTGACATTTTTGATATCAATGGAAAACACATTGCTCAATTGGACGAACCAACAATTTACAATGGCGTAAACAATCAGATTTATGACTTAAGGAAAATTGGCTTAGCCAACGGAACTTATTTCATCCATATTGTTTCCCAAAAAGGTACAAATACAATTAAAATAATTATTAAATAAAACAGAAAGGGGCTTTAAAAGACTCCCTTTTTCACTCTATGAGATTTGCAGACTTAAACTTAGACGAGCAGTTGTTAGAAGCACTCTCATACATGAATTTTGTAGAGGCTACGCCTATACAAGAACAAGCCATTCCATTTATTCTTGACAAAAAGGATTTAATTGCTTGCGCTCAAACTGGTACCGGTAAAACTGGAGCATTTTTACTACCTGTATTGAATAGAATCATCACTAGTGGTTCCAAAGATTGCAATACACTTATTGTAGTTCCTACAAGAGAACTTGCTATTCAGATAGATCAGCAAATACAAGGTTTCTCATTCTTTCTAGATGTTCACTCCATTTGCATATATGGAGGTGGTGATGGAATAGACTTTGCCCAGGAGAAAAAAGCACTTACTGGCGGAACCAACATCATTGTTGCCACTCCAGGAAAACTGATCTCTCATTTAAATATGGGATATGTTAAATTTGATAAAATAGAACATTTGATTCTTGATGAAGCAGACAGAATGCTGGATATGGGGTTTGTCGATGATCTACAAAAAATCATTACTTACCTTCCTAAAGAACGTCAAAACTTAATGTTCAGCGCAACAATGCCGCCTAAAATTAGAACCTTTATGCGGACATTCCTCAAAGACCCTGAGGAAATAAGTATTGCCATTTCTAAACCTGCTGCAGGGGTTTTACAAGCTGCCTATGCCGTATACGAAGAACAAAAAATTGACCTTATTAACGCACTACTAAAAGGAAAAGAAAACTACAAGAGTGTTATTATATTTAGCTCAACAAAGAAAAAAGTATTTGAAATTCTTAAAGGACTTAAAAGAGCAAAGTACAGTGTAGAAGCGATGTCTTCGGACTTTGAGCAAAGTGAAAGAGAAGAAGTTTTGCTTAAGTTCAAATCCAAAAAAATCCAGATCCTTGTTGCAACCGATGTAATAAGCAGAGGAATTGACATCAAAGACATAAACCTAGTAATCAATTTCGATGTTCCAGGAGATGCAGAGGACTATGTACATAGAATAGGTAGAACTGCAAGAGCAAATACGACTGGTGTTGCCCTTACTTTGGTAAACCCGGACGACATGTATAAGTTTTCGAAAATTGAAGAACTTATACAAACAGACGTTGCAAAAGCTCCTATCCCAGCCGAACTAGGAAAAGCTCCAGAATGGTCCAAGGGGAAGCCTAAGGGTGGAAATAGAAACTTCAAGAAAAAACGCAGGTAAGACCAAGCCTGTGTGCTTGCAAAACAAAGAGTATTAATTTTTTTGAAGTGCTTTTTTAAAAATGTGCGAAAGGAAAACTACCTTCTAACCAACCACAGAGCAGGGTTTTGCTTTGCTTGCCCTTGCCATATTTCTAAGTGAATAATTGTTGCTCCAGCATCTCCAGTCATTACGGTACCTAAACTCTGCTTCGTAGTCACCCTATCCCCTTGTTTCACTTTTACCTCTTTTAACTTGGCGTATACCGTAAAGTAATTCCCATGACTTATAAGAACCGTTAAACCCATGCCAGGTATTTCCATTACAGCACTCACCTCTCCTTCAAAAAGAGCTCTTGCACTTGCTCCATTGGAAGTAGCAATATCAACTCCATTATTTTCTATAACAATACCCGCAAGTGATTCATGCTCTCTTCTTCCAAACCTTTGAGAAATATAACCCTTCACTACTGGCCAAGGTAATTTACCCTTGTTGGCGAGAAAAGTTGCTTCCAATCTATTCTTCTCTGGCGTCGCAGTAATTATTTTTTCTTTCTCAATTCTATCACGCTCCTCTTTGCTCTTTGCCTCTTTTGCTCGTTTTCGTCTTGCTGCCTCTTTTTTTCTCCTTTCGGCCTCTCGTCTTTTTCTCTCTGCCTCTTTCTTTTTCCTTGCTATCTCTATTTCTTTTGCAATGGCCCTTTTTATTGCATTATTAAGGTTTGCAGCAATAGTTCGTTGCTTCTTCAACTTCTTCTTTAAATCATCCTCTTGACCTTGTAAGGAACTCACTACCTTCTCTTTTTCATCTTTGTCCGATAGTAGATTTGTTTGCTCCTGGATTTGAGTTATAAGAACACTATCCTTCTCCATTTTATGCCCTTCTAATAACTGTAGAGTTTCTTCAATTTTTATCGCACGAATATCTATGTTCTCAATAAATTGAGTCTGGTGTTTTGCTATTTGGTTGAAATAATCAATCCTTCTCATAGCCTGATTGAAGCTCTCCGAGGAAAGAATGAACCCAATCCTATTCTGAGCACTTTTTGTCTTGTACATTGTATAAACCAAGCTCCCCAACCTTTTTTTTTCAAGATATAATTTCTCTTTAGCAGAGGACAATTCAATCTTTCCTTCCAAGATTTGCGTCTCCAAAGAATTTAACTCTGTACTCAACTCCAACAAGTATTTTTCTCTTGTAACTATTAGATTTTGCAAAGCATTCAAAGTATTAAGACTCTCCTTCTTCTTACTTTTCGTCTCCTTTAGAATTTTTTTGGTAAACTCTATCTGTCTTAGGGTTTTACTGCGCCTATTTTTAAGTGTTTTACTACTTTGAGCAAAACAAAAAGGGACTATTAAGATCCCTAAAAGCACTATTATTATTTTCCACTTATTTCCTTTCATAGGACCTCCCTACTTGAAAGGGGAAAGGTAGTTCATCTTTTATTTCTACCTTGGTATAATTTACTAAGATATTAACAGAGTCTCGGTCTGCATTACCATGAATTTCCAGAGAATAGGGCAGTGTCATTTTCCCTACTTTTTGAGGATTATCATAGAAAATATTAGCGTGGTAATTACCTTCTAGGTTAGAAACATGACAATCTATTATCCTTCCTATTACTCTTTCCCCAAAGAGATAATTCTTCAAAACATCTGTCTCGTTAAACAGTGTAAAACTGTCCATACTAGTTCTCTCTTTCCAGGAATATTCTTCCAAAGGAAATGGTGCTTCATTTAATAAAATATTTTGCACTTCCTTAATACCTTGTACCCCTGGAAGGTACTTCGTTAAATAACTTATTGGTAAAACATGATATTCTTTATTTGGATATCGCATTAAAGCATGAATAGAATCTTTATCAATTTTTATTCTAGCTAGCTCCCCAATAATACTTCTTACAGAGATCCAGATAATTTCATTTTTCTCCATTCTCAAATAACAATTGAGCTTTGGAATCAATGGGTCCGTTTTGTAATCTACTTTGGCATCCATCCGAATAAAATCCCAATCCAAGGCTTTCTTTTCCAAAACTTTACTGAAATTAGAATTATTTATATTCCCCTTTGTTTCTTTAACTAAGTCCTTGTTCTTGCACATGAATAAGAACAAAGGCAAAGCCAATAAAACGATGTATTTATTTGTTCTTTGCATTATTTAATTGATCCCTGTAGGACTTTATACTATTGGAAAATGGAAACATCTCTTCTAGTCTTTCTAATACCTCCTCTGCCTTAAGCAACTCGCCAGCTGCCAATAAAGCGATGAAATAAGACTCTAATGGTCCATCTGAACTAATGTAAGCAACCTTTTCAAAATAACTCACCGCTTCTTTGTATTTCCCTTGTTTTTCCAAATATACCGCTTCATTTAAAATTACATCATCAGATGCAAGATTGTTTACTATTAAATACTTAGCAACCGCTTTCTTTTTATCCTTTCCATTTACCCTTTCGTAAACAAACAACTTAACCTCTTTTGGTTGAGAATCATCCGCCATAAATTGCATAATTGCATTTAATGGCTTAGCCAATAAAACATGCTCAATGTAAGCTTTTGTGATTTTACTATTGTAGGGCAATTTTTCAAATGCCTCCTTGTAATGGGTCTCTAGTTTTTCTTGTTCTTTACCAAAGAAATAGATCCTCCCCAACTTTTCATAAGCCGTATCATTTAGAGGGTTTTCCTTTATTTCCTTTAACCACAATGCCTTGGCCTCCTCATTTTTACCTTGGCTTAACAAAAGATTACTAAGCTTAGAGATTCTTTTATTATTAGACCCAAAATATGCTATTTCCTTTTTTACTAGCTCTATTTCCTTATCTGTGTTTTTCTCTCTGTTGTAAAACTCCTGTAATCTAGAATAATATGCTCTCGTTTCTGGAAATTCTTCTAATAGCCCCTCATACAAAAGAATGGCTTTAGGTCTATCTCTGGTAATCCAATACAAATCTCCATTGATTTCTCTATACCATTTGTTCTTAGGTTCTAATTCTAATGCATTTTTTGCATAGCTCAGTGCTGAATCATAATTAGACAAAATCTTGTAAACATCTGCCAATTGATAATGACTTGCAGCATTATTCTTATCGAGTTTAAGACATTTATTAAAAAGCTCTTTTGCTGTAGGGTAATCCTCTTTTACCTTTGCAGAAACTGCATTAATGTAATAACGGTTTAATCTTTCCGCATCTAAATCTGGTGTAGTAGAAGGAATTGTAGTAATACTCTTACTTCCACCACAACTTAAAAATAAGAGGACACAAGGCAAAAGCAAATATTTAGCTACTCTGCTCACTCTTGAACAGAATAATCTCCTAAACTCAACTCTTTGGATTTCCCATCTAATTTCACAAAATTGCCAATCATTGAATTTGTGCATTCTACATTTAATAATTCACTATTCGATTGAATAATGGATTTATCTATAACGCAATTCTTTATGCTTGTATTGTCACCAATAGAAACATGTGGCCCTATTTTACTTCCTTCAATTTTCACATTTTTACCAATATAACATGGTTCAATAATTTCGGTCCCTCCATTGTATTGCTCTGGATTTATTTCAAATTCAGACCTTTTAAGTTCTAAAATTCTTGTATTTGTATTAACCGTTGCATTCTTATTACCACAATCCAACCATTCTTCTACTGCACCTGGAACAAACTTAAGGCCCTTTAGCTTCATGTTTTCAAGAGCATTTGTAATTTGATACTCTCCCTTTTCCATGATGTTATTGTCTATCAGGTACTGCAACTCATTTCTAAGGTTTTCCCCATCCTTAAAGTAATAAATCCCAATAATCGCTAAATCCGAAACAAATTCTTGAGGTTTTTCTACAAAATCTGTAATGTGACCTTCTTCGTTTAATTTAACGACACCAAATGCTTTAGGGTCTGCTACTTGATGCACCCATATAGTACCATCCGTACTTCTATCTAAGCTAAAGTCTGCTTTAAACAGTGTATCTGCAAAACCTACTATCACCTCTCCGGAAAGAGATTCCTTTGCACATAAAACAGCATGTGCCGTTCCCAATGCTTCGTCTTGAGTGAATACTTTTCCCTTAGCTCCTATACTTTCTGCAATCTTCATTAATTCTCCAGGAACTTCATCTCCAAAATCACCAATAATAAATGCAACCTCTTCTATCTTTTCATCGCAAACTGCGGCTATATCCTCCACTAACCTTTGCACAATAGGCTTACCTGCAATTGGTAATAAAGGTTTAGGAATTGTTAGTGTATGAGGTCTTAATCTTGTACCTCTCCCCGCCATTGGAATAATAATATTCATTCTTCTTTTATTTATTTTCCTGTATGTCCAAAACCGCCACTTCCTCTTTCTGTAGAGTTAAGTTCCTCGGTTTGGACCCAAGTTACTTGTTCAAATTTCGCAATTACCATTTGAGCTATGCGTTCTCCGCTCTTAATAACAAATGCCTCTTGACCATGATTTACCAACAAAACACCTATGTCTCCTCTATAGTCCGCATCGATCGTACCAGGAGCATTAACCATTCCTATCCCATATTTGAAAGCAAGACCACTTCTAGGCCTTATTTGTGCTTCAAAACCAGAAGGTAGTTCAATGTGGATTCCAGTAGGAACCAATGTTCTTTCTCCTGGGTGTAAGGAAATTTCTTCTTTTAAAAAGGCATACAAATCCATACCAGCACTTTGTCCGGTTTGATACTTGGGCAAAGGGTTGTTGGAGTTATTTATTATCTTGACTTCTGTCATTTTAAGCAGAGCAAAAATAAGGATTTTATACTAAAATGAAGTTATTTTATCAACAGATTAATGTACCTGCTCTTTACAAACAAAAAGCCCCATCCGTCAGTTGACGGACAGGGCTTACATAAATTTATTTTAATTATTGTGCTGCTGCAAACCTAGTTGCTACGGCATCCCAATCTACTACATTCCAAAATGCCGCAATATAATCTGGTCTTCTGTTTTGGTAATTAAGGTAATAAGCATGTTCCCAAACATCCAATCCTAAGATAGGAGTTCCTTTGCAACCTTCACCCATTAAAGGATTATCCTGGTTTGCTGTAGAGCAAACACAAAGCTTACCATCACACAAACATAACCATGCCCATCCAGAGCCAAATCTAGTAGCAGCTGCTTTTGCAAACTCTTCCTTGAATGAATCAAAACTACCAAATGCGTGATCAATAGCAGTTGCTAAATCTCCTGAAGGGTTTCCGCCTCCATTAGGACTCATAATACTCCAGAACAAAGAATGGTTGTAATAACCACCTCCATTGTTTCTTACTGCAGTGGAATAGTTACCTATGTTTCCACATATATCCTCTATGCTCATCCCTTCTGCATCTGTTCCAGCAATTGCATTGTTCAGATTGTTTGTATATCCTTGATGGTGCTTGCCATGGTGTATTTCCATTGTTCTTGCATCTATGTTTGGTTCTAATGCGTCGTACGCATAATTTAATTTTGGTAATTCGAAAGCCATAATTCTTCTATTTTATTTGAGTGACAAAGCTACTAAAAGACATCCATTCACAAAAGGAGAATGAACAAAACATTACAATTTAAAGTAAGTCTTAAATTATTTTTGCTTCTTTGCAGCCATGTTTGAATTTCATGAAAACAAAGTACGCTATTTCGAAATGCAAAGAGAAAACTCTGCAATGTATGTAGTGCCTTTTATTCAAGCCAAAATGGAATTGAACAAAGAGGTGCATGTTTTAGAAGTAGGTTGTGCAGAGGGAGGAGTACTTAAATCATTTACCGATCTAGGTTGCACTGGAGTAGGTGTAGAACTAGTGGAAGGTCGTTTTGAACTTGCCAAAGAATTCTTAGAAAAAGAAATTAAAGGTGGGCAAGTAGAGATTCATTCATGCAATGTGTATGACGTGCAAGAGGACCCTCATTTTAAGGAAAAATTCAATCTAATAATCCTTAAAGATGTTATAGAACACATTCCCAATCAAAAAGAATTACTAAAATGTTTAAAAGGATTTCTTAAGCCCGGTGGGCAAATATTTTTTGGATTTCCACCTTGGTATATGCCATTTGGAGGCCACCAACAAATTTGCAAAAACAAATTCCTTTCCATTTTACCTTATTACCACATCTTGCCAAAATTCATTTACAAAGGAATTCTAAGCTTGTTTAAGGAACCAGAAAGTGTTGTAAAAGAGCTTCTTGAAATAAAAGACACAAGAATAACAATTGGACAATTTAAACAATATGCCAAGGCAAATGCTCTTAAAATAACCAATGAATTATTTTATCTTATCAATCCTATTTACAAATACAAGTTTGGCTTAAAACCAAGAAAACAATTACCTCTTATAGGGAAAATTCCTATCTTAAGAAACTTTGTTACCACTTGTGCTTATTTTCTAGTAAAAAAAGAATCTTAAATTTCTCTATATTTGTTGGCATGAGAAAAGTAATATTATACTGTTTGGCGACAAGCTTACTATTTGTAATAAACAGCTGTAAAAAAGACGAAGGAACAAGCACTACTGGCGGATCTGACTCCCCTATAACCTTTGTAGGAAAAACCCTTACCGGGTCTGGGTATTACTTTGATTACGAGGCTGAAACAAATTCAAAAGGGAAAGACTTTAGGGATGTAGATGTATCTATAACTGATGTAAGCATGTTAGGGGAAGATTCTTTTTCTGGAGGCACATTTTGGTTAGAATTGGACCTGAACTCCAGTAATTTGGCTCAAGGTGTACTAAATACTGAAAAATTCACATATACCAAAACGAAGGACATTGACGGCGATAACGAAAGAGAACCTGGTAACATTGTTTATGTTGGTATAACAACAAACATTGTATACGATAGCGAAGGTTACATTGACGAAGACCTTAGCAATTACTTAGAGGCTACAGACAACGATGAATTTACGGTAGACATTACCAACAATGGCGATGGAACTCATAAAATTGAAATTGATGGTACTATTGATGGCAAAGCCATTACTGGTATTTATAATGGTAAGGTTAAATATACGAATTAAAACTATACCTCTCTATTCGTTTGCAAAGTATGCAAGTTTTCAAAGAATCCCTTCTTCTCAATAAGTGAGTCATAGGTACCTTGCTCAATGATTTCTCCAGCTTCTAAAACGATAATTTCATCGCAGTTTTTGATAGTTCCTAACCTGTGTGCAATAACAATAGAAGTTCTATCCTTCATCAGGTTATCCAGAGCTTCCTGAACCAATCTTTCACTCTCCGAATCTAAGGCACTTGTTGCCTCATCTAAGAGCAAAACCTTTGGGTCTTTAAGTATTGCTCTTGCAATAGCTATTCTTTGCCTCTGACCTCCAGAAAGCTTAATCCCTCTATCTCCTACGATGGTTTCATAACCCTCCGGGAAAGAAGTAATGTAATCGTGTGCATTTGCCTTCCTTGCCGCTTCCTCTACTTGTTCCTTTGTTGCATTCAGATCACCATAAAGAATGTTTTCATAAATCGTTCCGCCAAAGAGCAATACCTCTTGAGGAACAAAGGATATTTGTTTTCTTAAATCAAAAAGAGAAAGAGCATTTGCATTGATTCCATCAAACAGAATCTCTCCATCGTTTGGTTCGTAAAAACGCATTAACAATTGAGCAATAGTTGATTTTCCAGCACCTGATGTACCTACAATGGCTAATGATTTCCCTTTAGAAACAGAAAAGGAAAGATTATTTAATATTTGCATCTCTTTACGAGATGGATAGGTAAAGTTCACCTTATTAAAGGCTAATTCACCTTTCAATAACTGTGTTATTTTACTTTCATCTGCCTCTATATCTTCTACAGGCTCTTCAATTATATCTAGGATTCTTTCTACACTTCCAATCCCCTTTTGAATCTGCAAATACTGCTCTGCAATCCCTCCAATACTACCACCTACAAAAAGTGTATACATCAAAAATTGTATTGCCTCACCGTCACTCAACAAGCCCTGGTTTACCATGGTCATGGACTTCCAGATGAGTAGAACTATAGCACCAAAAAGACAAACAATAATAAAGGAAGAAAATGCTCCTCTAAGAATTCCTCTTTTAACCCCAAGTTTTTTTACGGCATCAGATGATTTCCCAAAACGCATCATTTCGTAAGCTTCATTGGCATAAGCCTTTACACTTACAATTCCCTGTATGGTTTCCTCTACTACCGTATTCGTCTCAGCTGTTTTATCTTGTACTTGTTTCGATATCTTTTTAATAAACCGTCCAAAAACTACCGCCACAATCATTACAACGGGAATAGTAATTAACATCAGTTTTGCCAACTCAAAAGAAGTCCAAAAGATAGCTGCTATCCCTAAAACAATTATAATTAATTGCCTTAAAAAGAAAGCAATATTGGTAGTGAAAGCATCTTGTATTTGAGACAAATCTGCGCCAAACCTACTATTCAAATCCCCCACTCTATTTTCATTAAAGAACTCAAGTGGTTTTGTTATTACCCTTTTGTACAGGGTAGTCCTTAAATTATACACTAAATTCTCTGTGACACTTACAAAAAGGATTACTCGCATAAAAGAAAAAACTGCTTGTGCAGCAAACAGGATAATAAAAATCTTACCTACTGCATTTATTTTGTCCAAAGAAAGCTCCTTTGCATTGATCAAATCACCTGTAAACTTTGGAAATAAGACAGAAGTAAGTGCTGTTCCCGTAAGAAAAACCAAACCTAATATAAAAAGAAACTTGTACTTACCAGACACATAGGAAAAGACAGAGAAGGTCTTTTTTAAACTCCCTAAATTCACTTTTGCCTTAGGCAAATCTCTTTGTGGTTTTCTATCCATTAAAACTTTCTTAACAATTCACCGAAGTTCCAAACATCCATAAATGTATTGTACATAGGAACCGTTGCCAGTCTTATTACATTGGGCTTACGCCAATCTGCTATCACTCCCTTGTCTGCAAGATAGTCAAACAATTCTTTTCCATTAGACCCTGTCAACAAAGAAAGCTGACAACCTCTTTCTGGCAAAGCTGGAGTTATTATTTCAAATTCCAACTTGTCGTTTTGACTCTCTACATCCTTGATTACATATTCCATGTAGGCGTTTAAGTCCAGTCCTTTTTGTGCCAACTTATCCATCCCAATCTCTGCAAACATCGCTAAAGAAACTTTATGCACGGCCATTGTAAAAATAGGTGCATTACTCAATTGCCATCCAGCAGCTCCTTGTTCTGGAATAAATCCTTTTTCCATGTTGAATCGGACCTCTTCTTTGTGACCCCACCAACCTGCACACCTTTCCAGTTCAGGACTATCGGCATGCTTTTCATGTACAAAAACACCGGATACTGATCCTGGACCAGAATTCAAATATTTATAGGAACACCAAACTGCAAAGTCTACACCCCATTCGTTCAGCTTAAGCTCCACATTACCTGCTGCATGCGCAAGATCCCATCCACAGTTTGCACCTACTGCATGTGCAGCCTTTGTAATAGTAGGAATGTCAAAATACTGACCAGTATAATACTGCACTCCACTAAACATGACCAAAGCTACCGCATCGCCTTCTTCTTCAATCTTTTTAAGAATATCCTCTGTTCTTAATGCATATTCTCCTTCTCTCGGTAACACTTCTACCACTGCATCTTCGTATGAAAAACCATGCAGTTTTGCCTGCGATTCCATAGCATACATGTCGCTTGGAAAAGCACCACCTTCCATGATAATTTTATACCTTTCTTTTGTAGGACGGTAAAAGCTCATCATCATAAGATGCAAGTTTACCGTAAGGTTGTTCATTACCACCACCTCTATTGGCTTTGCGCCAACAATTTTTGCTGTATTTTTTGCAAGAAATTTGTGGTAACCAAACCATGGATTTGTTCCATGAAAATGTCCCTCTACACCTAGTTCTTCCCAATCCTTAAGCTCCGTTTCTAGTGCCTTTCTAGCAGCCTTAGGTTGCACGCCTAAAGAGTTTCCACAGAAATAAATAGAGTCCTCTCCATGCACTTTTGGTATTAAAAATTGGTCTCTTTGGGAAGCAACAGAACTAGACCTATCTAGCTCTTCTGCATATGCTTTTGTGTTTTCAAATTGCATATGCAATAGTATGAAATTTTAAGCTTAATTTTGTATTTAAATCATGCATTTGACAAGTCCTTGGAAAAACTTTTAGTCTATACTACAATCCCCGTTTACATCCTTTTTATTGGACTAGAGTTGTATTTGGGACACATTCACAAGAAGGTATACTATGAAAAAAAGGATAGTATAAACAGTCTTTTGCTTGGTCTAGGTGGAGCAGGGTTCGATTTGTTGATGAAAGGGTTTGGGGTTCTAATCTTCACCTACGTAATTGCGCATTGGCAAATTACAAAAATTGAGAACGCCATCTGGTACTGGGTAGCATTGTTCTTCGTACAAGATTTTCTCTTTTATTGGCTTCATAGGACAGAACACACTGTAAGACTTTTCTGGGCGGTGCATGTGAACCACCACAGCAGTGAAAAATACAACTTCATGGTTGCCCTACGATCGTCTATGATTCAACCTCTGTATCGCTATTTATTCTTTTTGCCAGCAGCATTATTTGGCTTTGAACCAATGGATATCATGCTTATGTACGCCATAAACCAAATCTATCAATTCTTTCTACATACGGAGACCGTTGGCAAACTAGGTTTCTTCGAAAAATTTATGGTAACTCCCTCTCACCACAGAGTGCATCATGCATCTAACATAAAGTATTTGGATAAAAACATGGGTCAAGTTTTGATAATTTGGGATAAGCTCTTTGGTACATTTCAAGTAGAAGAAGAAAAAGATGTTCCTAAGTATGGTCTGACCTACGCCATAAAAGATCAGAATTTCTTTACTATCTGGTTGCACGAATGGGTAAGTATTGGGAAAGACATGTCTAGAACAAAAAAGCCTAAAGATAAAATAAAGTACTTGTTCAACCCTCCTGGATGGAGTCACGATGGAAGCACAAAAACCGCAAAACATTTAAGAAAAGAGGAAGAAACATCAATCTACTAAATAATTAAGGAAACTTAATAATACTAGTCTGGTATGTTCTGATTTTGTAATCTTACCTTTTCCAAATTTTTAAAATACGCTTTTAATATTTTCCCATACATCCCAGAAGTGAATCCGGAATCATATTTTTTTCGATCAATCCGATCGTATATAAAATAACCAGATGTCTTATTGGTATAGGACGATGTTCTATTACTACTTGTACTATATTCTGTATGCTGCACTAAGGACACATCATGATCCAACAAGTACCTATATTTCCTTGGATTTGTGTATTTACCTTCAGTAATTTCACTTTTCAAAGCAAAGTCGACCTCTCCACCGTAGTGACTTTCTGCATGTTTTCTGATGTATTTATCATGTCCTCTGGAACCACTTAAAATACATAACAAGGTTGAATTATCCTTTCCGAAATTAGGAGGAATTGCTCCTTCTTTTACAGAACAAAACTTTTTTGCCATTCCAGATACGATACAAGAATTGAGACTCAAACCAGGAATCAATAGACCCAATATGATAAAGGTTATTTTAACTTTTCTCATGAGTCAAATATATATTATTTCCTTTCAATATATTTCTCAAAGGTCTTAACCCCTTTTAAGTAATACTGAAACACTAAGGACTTTGGAAGAAGTTCCATTGTATGTTTTGTATTTTGCACCTTTGCTCTTTTTCCCCACCAAAAACCAATTCTTAAAAACACATTCCAATGCGCTTTAACTATAGCCCAGGTGTCTTTTCGTTTCCCTTGAAAGAGGAAATAGATTCCTGCTGCTCCGTCTAACAATAACCTATAAGGAAACTTCCAAAGGAGTTCCATAATGGGCAAATTCTTAAGTAAAAGTACTAGCCCATTTCTAAAGTTCAAATAGGTTTTCCTAGAGTTTTGTTTGGACAATGTCCCACCTCCTATGTGGTAAACGTTTGCTTCTGGGCAAACTCCAACTTTCTTTCCTAGCTTATGTAATCTCCAACACAAATCTATCTCTTCCATGTGCGCAAAGAAATCCTCATCTAAGCCACCAGCTTCCCAATAATCACTTGCTTTTATCATGAGTGCAGCTCCACTTGCCCAATGGATTTCTACTTCCTCATTGTATTGCCCATTGTCCTTTTCACAGGTATCCATGAGTCTGCCTCTGCACAAAGGGTAACCCAGATAATCTAAGTAGCCACCAGAAGCTCCAGCATATTCAAATTGCTCCTTATTGCTGTAATCTAGTATTTTGGGTTGTGCAGCAGACCAATTGTTTTTAGTAACAGATTCATCTAAGTACTTAAGCCAATCTGGGTGTACTTCCACATCGCTGTTCAGTAAAACATACCACTCGCTTTTATTGTCTCTTAATGCTCTGTTGTAACCTCCAGCATAACCCAGGTTTTCTCCAGTCTCGAAAATTTCTATGGATGGAAATTTCTCTCGCACCATTTCCAATGAACCATCACTAGATGAATTGTCGGCAACTAAAACTTTGAAGTCCGCATGATTACTAGCAAGAACAGAGGGCAAAAACTTTTCAAGTAGCTCCTTTGTATTGTAATTTAGTATTACAACACTAATTTTGGCTAGCATGTGCTTTGTTGCTTTTATAAGGGAAGTAAATAAAACTAGCACCTTCTTGGGTAAAAAGGAAAATGCACATTTCTTTAGTATTGTCTTTGTATGATTTCTTAAAGTCTTCTATTTTCTCTTCCCCAATAATGCCTATTTTCTTAAACTCCTCCATGGTAGATGCCTGAATACTCCAATTGGTATTCAACTCTTCCTTATCCAATATTAACTCTCCTATTCCAAGCTTACCCATGTGTGCTATGAAGATTGGATATTTAGAAATATCGTTACCTACAATATCTTGAGAAACTTCTTTTATTGAGTCCGAGTAAAATTCTAGGTCAGGTTTTAAATCCTTAAGTAGCTGTTGTAATCTAGTAGGGTCCATGTGGGTGCAAATCTATGCTTTTGGTAAAAGAAGTACAACATTTTCCACGTGATGTGTATGAGGGAACATGTCTACTGCTCTTGACTTTTCAATCCTATACTTTTCGCCTAGCAAAGCCAAGTCTCTAGCCTGTGTTGCAGGATTACAACTTACGTAAACTATTCTTTTAGGCTCAATCTCTAAAATTTTGGCTACCACATCAGCGTGCATACCATCTCTTGGAGGATCCGTTAGGATAACGTCAGGTTTACCATGCTTCTTTATGAAATCATCGTTTAGGACTCTTTTCATGTCTCCAGCAAAGAAGCTACAGTTGGTTACATCATTCTTTAAAGCATTTTCTTTTGCATCCCTTACTGCATCTTCCACGTATTCTATCCCAACTATCTTCTTGGCATCAGCCGAATTGTAAATCGCTATAGAGCCTGTACCAGTGTATAAATCATAGACCACTTCATTTTCTTTCAAATCGGCAAATTCTTTAGCCAAATCATACAAAACCTTTGCTTGCTCTGTATTGGTTTGAAAGAAGGACTTAGGACGAATCATAAAGGTGTAGTCCCCTATTTTTTCTTCAATTAGATCATTTCCCCAAAAAGTGTGCACTTTCAAATCAAATATGGTATCGTTTTGTTTGTTGTTAATCACATAAAGCAGTGAGGTTATGAAGGGGAATTTTTCTTTTAATCCTCCCAATAAGATATCCAATGCCTTCTGGTCTTTCTTAGAGATAGACAACAAAACCATCCAATGGCCCAAACTTGTGCGTCTTACCATAAGGTTACGAAGCAAGCCTGTTTGTTGTCTTATGTCAAAAAACGAAATACCTTCAGCCTCTGCTGTTCTCTTCACAAACAAACGTATGTCGTTTGCCTTCACAGGCATTAAATGACATTCATCCAAATCTAGAACTTTATCAAATCGTTTAGGGACATGAAAGCCAAGTGCATTCTTTTGTTCTGGATTTTCCTTATCAAACGCATCAATCCATGCTTTATTACTAAAGGTGTATTCTACCTTGTTTCTATATTCCCTAGTTTCGCCAGCGCCAATAATAGGCAAGTACTCCTTTGGTTCTACCTTGCCTATTCTTTGAAAAGCATCTTTTACCTCTTGTTCCTTAAACTCTAGTTGGTTTTTGTACTTAAGATGTTGCCATTTGCAACCACCACAAGTACCAAAATGAGAACAAAAAGTATCCTCTCTCTGCTCCGAAGGTTTTTTAAGGTTTTCAATATCTGCAATTAGAAACTTCTTCTTTTTACCAGACACTCTTATGTCTGCCACATCTCCAGGAGCTGCATATTTTACAAAAACTACTTTATCGTTTACCCTTGCAACACAATTCCCTTGCGCTGCGGCTGGGCCAATGGTTACATCCTCAAAAAGTTCTGGAATGTATTTGCTTCTATTTCTTCCCAAAAGCTTACTTATTTTTTATTTTAACAATTCTTCTTAACACCTGTGACATTTGGTCAGGATTAAGGTAATTTTTTTGCAGGTATTTTCTTCTTCCTTCATTTCCTTTCTCAGGGTCCAACCAAAAATAAGTTATAGGATATGACCTATTATTTTTCCCACTGGCAAGAAACTTAACAATCTGAACACCACTGTAGGTTGTATCTCCTATTTTATAAGTTGTAGTTGTTTCTGGATTGATCTTTATTGGAACAAAATTTTCACCTATGAGTTTTTGAATACTATCCTTTTCATAAGTGTCTTTCTCCATTTTTGTACACCAACCACACCAAGTTGTATAGACATCTACTAAAATTATCTTATCCTCTTCTTTGGCCTTTTTGAGCCCATCTTCCCATGAATACCAAAAACCTTCTAGTTTTTGCTTATCACTTTTCGATTTTTTTGATGTCGTAAAGCTGGATACTCCCACTGTTATGAGGATTGCAGCCAAACTGCCTATTCCTATTTTTATTAATTTGTTCATAGTTAATTGGTTTACAATATTACGGCATAAAGTACAAAAATATTGCCGTAATGTTAAAATTTGAAGATATTAATATATTTTTACCCTTTAATGAAAACCATTTATGGCTATCTCACCGAATACTTAAAAGAGCACTTCCAGTTTAAGTTGTATTTTTTCACTACTCTTTTGGTGGCAATATTGCTTTGGATTAACTTTTCCTTAGATTTAGAAGATAACCATATTGACACTATTCCAAATGGATATTTGAGATGGTTCTTCTTTATTTTACTTCAAGGAATACCTTACTACTTAGTTTGTATGTTGGTTGTTCTCTTTACTAAAAAACAGAGTTGGATCAAAAGGAAGGAGTTTTGGCTTATTAGCCTCTTTGGCATAGTGATACTAGGATTAGACAGGTCAAACATCTTATTGGAATTCCTAATAGAAGACATTACAAATATCTACAACTATGCCTTTTATAGAAGAATATTAGGTAATTTAATAGGTTTTTTAACAATCCTATTTCCTATGTGGCTCTTATACTACTTTGTTCTTAAGAAGGACTTAAACCATTTTTATGGAATACGAATCACAGGGGTTCGATTAAAACCGTATTGGGTGATGCTATTAATTATGGTACCCCTTATCTTCATGGCCTCTTTTCAAGAAGATTTTTTAAACGTCTACCCCACCTATCAAGGAACTGGAGCTCAATTAATGATTGACAACATGGGTCTATCAAACGGTTACTTACTTGCTGTTTATGAGACCAGTTATGCCAGTGTGTTTTTCATTGTAGAGATTATGTTTAGGGGGTTCTTCATTTTCGCCTTGGTAAAATACATGGGCAAAGAAGTAGTATTGCCAATGGCTGTTACTTACTGTGTATTACATTTTGGAAAACCATTGGGTGAGGCAATTAGCTCCTATTTTGGTGGTTATTTACTGGGTCTTATTGCTTTAAAAACAGAGAACATTTATGGCGGAATCATGGTTCATGTTGGAATAGCATTACTGATGGAATTCTTCGCTTATTTGCAATACATGTGACTTTCTCTCCATATAATTCTTTAGATGCATCTTATGCTAGAAGATTAGAATTGAAAATCAAATCCATGAAAAGCTCGAAGTACATAAACAATCTTAAGCTATATCCTGATTTGGTAGCTAAAATCCACAAGGAAACTTTATCAAATTAATTTCCATTTCGTGAACAATAATTGAATTTCTATTTATTTACCATAACTTTAGATGTTTTTGGCGGGCTACCGATAACTATTGTTACAGTTGGTTAGAGTAGCTAACTCTCCCGAAAGCTTTCGGGACAATAGGTGTTAATTATTATATATTTTATTAAATTGCTAGTATGAAAGACATTTATTGTTACATAATACATTCTGATACCCTCAATAAATTCTATGTTGGCTATTGCCAAAACAGCTTAAAAGAAAGAATTGAGAAGCACAATTCTCACTTTTATTCAAATAAGAATTTTACTGCGAAAGCAAGCGATTGGAAATTATTCTTAATGATAAATACTAACGAAGCATCTCATGCCAGAAGATTAGAACTGAAAATCAAATCCATGAAAAGCTCGAAGTACATAAACAATCTTAAGCTATATCCTGATTTGGTAGCTAAAATACACAGGGAAACTTTATCAAATTAATTTCCATTTCGTGAACAATAATTGAATTTAATTTCTATTTTTGCCCACCTCTAACGAGTATTTATATACTTTATCACGAGCGGGTCTATAGCTTCCTCCTCCCTTGCACTGCGGCGGACAGGCACTACGCTATAGACTTCAAAGGAAATGGGCCTATAGCTCAGTTGGTTAGAGTAGCTGACTCATAATCAGTTGGTCCCTGGTTCGAGCCCAGGTGGGCCCACAAGGTGGGAAATCCCTTCATCGCAGATGAGGGGATTTTTTTGCTTAGCAAAACCTGGGCGAGAACCTCCTCCATTTCATTATGGCGGTCAAGAGTTTATGCAGAGGAAGAATGACGAAGTGAGCCCAGTATTCATTTTTGATTTTAATTGGAGAAATTTTAAATTTGCGAAAAAAAGGGAGTAGATGAAAAGAATAATAATATTTATTGGGATTTCTATATACACATTTCAAATCGTGCGAGCTCAATCCTTCACTGAAGTTACCGGCACATCAATCATACCAATGGTAAGCAGCCAGCACGACTGGGGTGACTATGACAACGATGGAGATTTAGACTTGCTGGCTTCTGGATTTAGCACCACATTAGGTAATATTACTAGGTTGTATGAAAATTTAGGAAATGACTCATTCCGAATGGACAGTAGCTTCTATAATACAGACAACTTAAATTTCATGTGGGCAGATTTCGACAATGATGGCTGGCTAGATATTTTGAGGCCTAACGGGTCTAATGACGCTTCCAAACTATATAGAAACAATCAAGGAGACAGCTTTGTAGATATGAGTGATTTTACGGACAAATGTGATTATGCCTCGTGTGTAGATTATAACAACGACGGGCTAGTAGACATAATCGCAGCTACTTGGGATAATACTATTGGATTTAAAATGGCAGTATACCGAAATAACGGATCTTTTTCATTTTCGTTGCAAGATAGTATTGACATTCGAGGTGGAGGAAGTGCTCGCACCATGGCGTGGGGAGATTACAATGGCGATGGCTATCCCGATCTATTTGTATGTGGTAGAGCTGCCGGAAATAGAGGAGAATCTTTTATTTACAAAAACGTGAATGGTCGAGATTTTGTGAAAATTGACATCGAGTTACCAGGACTAGAGTTAAATAACTCACGATGGTATGACGCAAATGGCGACGGCAGATTAGATCTTTTCTTTTTTGGGAGAAAAATTTTTAACAGCCTATACGCTCAAACATATATCAATGAAGGCAATGACAGTTTCAGATTGGCAACTTCTTTCCAAGGCTTAACTGAATGCATGTCGGCTGTTGGAGATTATGATAATGACGGAGATCCAGATTTCATAACCCAGGGTTCTACTACTTCTATGAGTGGTCACTCAGGTGCTCATACTCCATTCACAGGAGTTTATGAAAATAGGTTTTCAAATTTTGGTGCTTTTCAATCGAAGACGCATTCCTTCCCTTACGTACATAACGGAGACATCGATTTTGCAGACTTCGATAATGACGGAGATATTGATTTCTTTTTAACAGGAAGCACTACTACATACAAAGCACCTTCTACCTCCCCAACAGCAGTGGGTAAGCTATATAAAAATACAGTGACTACAAGTAACAACGCTCCCTCTGCTCCTAATGGTCTTAGTATAGTGACATCCAATGGAGCAACTACATTGAAATGGAATGCTGCTACTGATGACCATACTACAAGTCCATCACTCAGTTATAATGTAATCTTAGGAACAGCAACCAAACCTACTTCTATTTATACTGGTAATGCACTTCCCAACGGTACAAGGAAAATCCCACAATTAGGTAATGCTGAGCTGGACACTACTATGGTCATCAATATGGCACACCTAGATTTTGGTACTACGTATTATGCTAAGGTTCAAGCGATAGATTATGCATACAAAGGGTCTGCATTTTCCAGTAGCATAGTTGTTCCAGTAAGAATACATGCCGACCTAGATGACACCTTGCACATGGTTTGTGGTGAAAGTTTTAAACTCCCACTACACCTTGCAAACCTGGACACTAACAACATTTCTTACTCTTGGTCGCCATCTACCGACTTGTCAAGTAATTCTGTTTCTAATCCTATTTGCAGTGCTAAGCAATCACGTACTTATTCTGTTACGTGTACGGCAACTAATGGCCAAAAGTTTACGGGATCTGTTTATGTGCATGTCAGTCCATTTAACTTATCCGTATCTAATGACACCAGTTTAGTATGTGGAAATTTGACTCAACTTACAGCTACATCAGACTACATTGGGGGGGATAATGCTCTCACCTGGTCTTGGATGCCTACAGCAGGACTTTCAGATGCAAGCATCCAAAACCCTAAAATAACTGTTTATAAATCAGAAAATTATGAGGTTAGTGCAAGCTCAGGGGACGGTTGTTTAGTGACAGATACTGTGGCAATTGTTATGGATCCTCTTGTTGTTGGAGCACCGGATCAAGTTAAAATGTGTGAGCAGGATAGATGGGTTCACGCTTCTCATAACTCGATATCTCAATCGGTGAAATACAGCTGGTCTCCTACAGATTCGTTAAAAAATAGCTATCAGTTAAATAGTATAACCACTGCCATTAAAGATATGGTATATGAAATCACAGTTACGGATAGTACGTGTATCGCTAAAGACACAATGATGCTAACCGTTATTCCTCCAGACTATTCTGTTAATTTTTCTTCTAGCGAGACTCTACTAACTAGTCCGCCATTTGCTACACAACTTACTAATCTAACTCCAGATATGGAGTTGTATAACTTTGAGTGGGATATGAATGATACTGGAATTTTAAAAAACAATAATGAAAAGTTCTTTTATGAATATAAATACAATGGCACCTATAGTCCAATACTTTCTGCTACGAGCAAAGAGAACGGTTGTAAGGATTCTGAATTAAAGCAGGATTATATTTACTGCACAGGAGGTGAAAATTCAAGTATACTTGATTTCAAGAAAGAAATACTTTTCACAGTATTTCCCAACCCAACAATGGGTACTTTCTATATCATACCAAAAGTAACATTATTAGGAAAAAATTATACGATTTATTCTAGCATTGGAGCGATGGTTCTTTCGGGTAAAATAACTAGTTTAAAAACAGAAGTAAAATTACAGGATCTTGCAAAAGGAATATATTTCGTAAGAGTGGGAGAAAGTTTAAAACAAACCATTAATGTAATAAAGAAATAGTTATTCGCCTGGCTTTTTTGCATAATAAATATTCGATATAAGGCTACTTAGCCCCACTTAACAATCAAGGGGTTATAACTTTCAAAAGTTGTAACCCTTTTTTTATTGCAAGGTTTTTGCAAGCCAAGGGAGTTGGGGTTGTCATATTCTGTCACATTTTGACATGGGTCCTTCAATATTGGAGTTGTTTATTCGTTATTCTTTTACGAACTGTTATCAAAAGAATCAGATATAAAAAACCTCACTTAGCAATTTAAGTCAGGTTTCTATCACATGGAAATTGGATTATTTTTCCTTCCCAAACCCATATAGACTTTGACCTATAAAACCTTGAGGAAACTTGTTATCTCCCTCAAAACCTATTTCTATAGTTCCACTGTCTTCTGGCACGTATGCCGTTTTAAATATATAATCCCAAAGACTAAGGCTTATACCATAGTTTACTCCGTATTTCCCTGCAGGTAAGGTGTATGCATGGTGATACAAATGCATTACTGGATTGTTAAATATATACTTAAGGGGGCCCCAAGATAATTTGATATTCGCATGGTTTAAGTGCCCTATAGTTATAGTAATAAAGTGTACAATGTAAGCTTGTTCTGGCTCAAAACCTCCTAAGATCATTACACCAAAAGTCTTCAATGGTTTGTACAGTACATTCTCCATCCAGTGATATCTCAAGTGAGCTGCAAAGCCCATTTCTTTTACACTGTGGTGCACTTTATGAAACTTCCATAAAAAAGGATATTTGTGTAATAATACGTGAGTAAACCACTGCACAAAGTCTAGAATAATAAAGAAAACCAAGAGCTGTGCCCACTGTGGCCATGCAGAGACATTGATAAGTCCAAAACTCTTAGCCGTGATGTTTACCTCGCCAAAGAATTCTCCTAACATCGTATAAAATCCACTTATGATAATAGAAAAAATAAAGAAGTTGAAAAACATATAAAATGCGTCCAACCAAAAGTCTTTTCTAATTATTGCTTGATTTTTTCGCCATGGAAAAGATATTTCTAGCAACCATACTGCCACTGAAATAAGAATTAAGCCCCAGAAATAATTGGTGTAGAGAGGAACTTCAAAAATGATAGACTTCCAAGTCCAATCCACCGTGCCGTTAAATGCATTTATAAATGCGTCAAAGTACTTATTCATTTTATTTTATGTTTTCTTAAAGTGTCTTTTTGAAATGGCAGGTCATCGAAGTAGCTCCACTCCGTCCACGAACCATCATAATTTTTTACATTTTTATATCCTAGCAATTGTGTCAAAACAAAAAAGGTATGTGCAGATCGCACGCCGCTGTGGCAATAAACCACAAGTGGGTCATCTTTCGAAATATTTAATCTGCTGTATGTTTTTTCTAGCTCTTCTACAGACTTGAAACGCCTATCACCATTGTAATAGATGGCTTCTGCCCAGTCAATGTTAACACTATTTTGTATTCTACCTGCTTTACTAGCCCCTTTCTTCTGATATTTACCTTCAAATTCATCTGTGGTTCGAGTATCTAAAATAACCGTCTGATGGTCCAATGCTTTTAATACTTCACCTTTTGAGACATTGTATCTCAACTCTGGATCTCTGGTAAGTTTAAAGGTGGTTTTTTCTATGGGTGGATTTTCCTGAGTAACATCTCCACCGTTGGTTTTCCAAGCATGTATACCGCCTTGAAGTAGTTTCACATTGATATAATTATAATTCTGCAATATCCACCATAATCTGGAAGCATCACACAAACCATTGTCATCATAAATTACTAAAACATCATTCGTTTTTATTCCTAGATTTCCAAATACAGACTCTATTTGAGCTGGACTTGCCATCATTCCTTTGTAGACATAAGAACTATCTTCTATATCTGTTCTCCAAATATTTACAGCACCTGCTATATGCTCCTTTTTGTAAGCCTCTTTTTTTCTAAAATCCAGTATTCTGGTAGTTTCTACCTTAGCTATCGACAATAATTCTTCAGCGTCTATAAGATAAGAACTAGAAACCAGTGAAGATTTCGTAGATTCTCTTTGCATACAAGCAGCAAAAAGCAGGATTGTATATGCGCCTCTAATCTTCCAAATCATACCAATCAATATCTGTTAATATTGGTCGTCTTCCTTTCTTTTTATATGGATAATTGGTCGTTAAATATTTAACTATTATCTCTTGATTAGCTCCCAAATCCCAAAGGTTCTGAGTTTCCTGCATCCATTTTATGGTTTCGTTCCACTGCTCGGCAGACATTCTATTTTGGGTTATAAGTTTAGCCGAGTGACAGTTAGTACAATTGTTTACTACGGTCATCATGCCCTCTGCATCTAACAATCCAGTTCTAACGTGTACTCCGTTTTCTATCTTATCTAAATCGCCATCATTCACTACCTCAGTCGCTGAAATAATTTCTGCTGGTTTAGAACTAGAATTCATAGAATTACTATTTACAAAGAAAATCAAACTTCCAATGACGACGAATAGAAGTACTACCACCAACTGCAGCAAGCGAACCATCCTGTTTACTAGTTTTTTTTTATGTGTGTCGCCTTCCATTTATTTTACTTTTAATGCTATTCTATGACACGAATTATTCAAATACCCTTTTGGATTCCACCCTGGCAAAATCATTGGCTGAGCTTCTCCATTTGAGTCTGTAGCTCTAGCCCATACCTCGTAATATCCTATTTTTGGAAACTTAATCTCCGCAGCAAAATGTTGCCAAGCCAGTCTATTTACAGGCTTTTCTATGGAACAGGTATTCCATGTAGAACCAAAATCTATAGAATATTCCATTTTAGCAACTTCTAACTCACCTGCCCAAGCATGACCTCTTATTCTTAAGGTCTTTCCTTTACTTAGCATTGCTCCGCTTCTAGGATAAGTTATCAATGATTTCACAGGCATAGATTCGATAATGCACATATCTTCATCCTTCACCTTTTCACCAGGGGCTACAGGTTTACAGGGAACTCTATATGATTTTCCGTCCATTTTATTGCCATCATGCACCTTGTTACGTATGCTGATTCTATTCACCCATTTTCCTGAGACTGAAGCTGGCCATCCTCCAGCCACTAATCGCAATGGATGACCGTGTATCTCTGGAATATTTTCGCCATTCATTTTGAATGCAAGTATTGTTTCATCTTGCAAAGCCTTAGACATAGGACAACCTCTAGAAATAGGTTCTTTCTTATTGTCTCCACTTAAATGCACGTCGGCAGCGTGAAAACCAATATAAACTGCATCGCTCTTTATACCTGCATCTTTTAACAAATCGCGCAGTCTTACCCCTGTCCACGAAGCACAGTGAATTGCTCCTACTCCCCATTGATTTCCTTTGGCAGGTGGATCAAACTCCTTACGCCCGTTTCCTCCGCATTCTACAGCAAGTTGATACGTATGATGCTGAAATTTTGATTTTAAGTCTGCTAAGGTGTAAGTCTTTTTCGTCTTAACAGATTCTCCATCGATAGTAAGTGTCCATTCACTAGCAACTAATTCTTCAGGTACCTTTCCATTGTTTCTAATAAACATAGAAGAATTAGGCGTCACCTTATCATCTAATAAATGGGCACGAGCTTCTATATTCCAAGGCTTGTCATTTAACACAATCATACCTTTATCCTTTTTAAATAAAGCAAACGGGTCGGGATCTTGCATTGCAAGTGGTATAACCCCTTTCATTAGTCTAGAACCAAAAACTATTTCGGTTCCTATTACGGTTGCAAATGAACTTAACGCTGCTTTTTTAATAAATTCTCTCCGTTTCACAATATTTTAGTTTCAGATTGGCAAATAAAACACAATGCAATATAGTATTTAGTTTCAGATTGGCAAATAATAGACAGTGCAATATAGTAGTTGACTATAAATCGTAAAGTAACAAATGTTACATTCATAAAAAAAAAGAACATTATCCTTGCAGCTTATAAAAATAAATTATGTACGTAACTAAAAAAGATTTTGAAACTTCATTTACTGGATGGGCTTTTATTGCGGGATCTCTATTACTCTGGTTAGGTTGGGTGATAATGCCACATCACATAGGAGAATATATAGAAGCCACTGATTTCGCTGAAATCGGTGAAAGTGTTTGGTTTTGGATCTGGATGTACCGGGTACACATTTTTGGCTGGGTTACGATGGGCATTGCCATCTTTTCTTTTGTGTCTATGACCGCGCGCAGTCCACATAGAGTGCTCATATTGCCTGGAGCAGGTATGATCATAGTTGGAACTTTTACACTGGCCATAGCCGCAGCATTCTACTACAATTTTGGTGCAGAGGGGGTAGGTAAAACAGCAGGAATGTCTGCTGCAGAAATACAAGATTATCTTAAAGAAATACGGTCTACTAATCAATATGTAACGTGCTATACTCGTTTTGGTAGAATATTCTCAGGAGTAGGATTTATACTTTTAGGTGCTGCACTTGTTAAATGGAAAATAGTAAGTTCTTGGTTAGGCTGGTTCACAATAATTTTTGGTCTAGTAGCTATGTGTCTCATTCTGTTCATTCCTGACAATTTTGAAATTTACAAGCCGTTGTTTCACATAAAAGTACTTTGGCTAGCTATGATGGGAACATATATCCTTACCAAAGGAATACAGCTGCCAGAATAGTAACAATTTGCTAAATAATCTATAGTAGAATTCATCAGATTTCGAGTCTGACACTAAAACAAACAAAACAATGGCACAGTAAGTCCTCTGCTGGCTTAAACCGAACTAGTTGCTACATCCTTGTAGCATCTTTGGTTAGACCTTTATGATTCGATATTTTATAATCTCCATCTGAATTTAGAGGGTATAACATGCTATGAACAAGACATATAAAAATTAAAAATGTTCGATATAAGGATACTAAGGCCCACAACTATTAAATCACGGTCGTTAAGACTGTGATTTTTTTTTGTTTAATGAAAATTGGTGACTTAGCAATAAGTAATCCTCTATTTATTAGGCAAGCCTCTTAGTTTTAAAAGCCTTATGTGAGAATAGACTCCTCCCAAATAAGTTGTTTGGTTTGGAGTAATGTTATTTTCCTCCAACATATCATACAATATTCGATTCAGTCTGGGGTAATGATAATGGCTTATGTGAGGGAATAAATGATGCGCAACATGGTTGTTTACTCCTCCAAAGATAGAATTCGCAACATTACTAAAAGGGTGAAAATCATTTGAACTTTGTATTTGATTCATAAACCAGGAAACGCTGATTAAGCCTTCTTTATCTGCTTTAGGGTAGTTGGATCCTACCACATGGTGTGTAATAAAAAACGTAAAAAGCGTATATAAGGATTGTATGAAGTGCATGGCTAAGAAGGCTATCAAAATTAGCCAAATAGGTTGATGAGAAAACAAGATAGGCAATATTAACAGGTAGAAAACGTAAAAGGACTTTAGTATAAAAAAAGTACTAAAATACCTGACTCGTTGTTTTAATCCTATAGGTGCAAAATTATTAATTACAATAAAGTCTTTAATAAATACCCAATAAAGGGAATAAGACATATAAGCAAATGGAGCATACAAAAATTGGTATTTATGGTACCATTTTAATTTGCTATTAGGCAATACACGTATTAACCCTGTTATTGCTAAATCCGTGTCAAAATGTTCGACATTTGGTGCAAAATGATGTGAATTAATATGCCTTTTTTTCCAAGCCTCTGGGTGAGCTCCTACTAAAGTATAAATAAACTCGAACACCAAATTATCCCAAAATGGTCTTTTAAAAATGGAATGATGACTAAGGTCATGTGCGAAATTGAAACAAAGTAAAACAGTTATAAAACCAAATAAAATAAAATTCAAAATGTAGAGAATGGGATTAGTTACTGTGAATATTGAAATGTAACTAAATAGAGCCAAAGAACAGTAGAATAGTGCTTTAAATAAAAAGTATCTATTTGCCTTGTTCTTGTCCATAACAAGAGTGCCATTGATTCTTTTTAAAATAGCATTGAATAATTCAGAATGTGCGTCGTTTTTAAGATGCTTTGCTTTCATATTGTAGTGGAGTTATAGATTGTTTATGCCCCATTTTATATAGAAATCTGTAATATGAGCTTAACGCTTGACTATAAGTCATATTCATATAGTTTATATCGTGTTTTTTGGCAGTATCAATAAAGATTGGTAAAATTTCAAGGTAGTGTACATGGCTGATGTTAGGCAATATGTGATGCATGGCATGTGCATTAAACCCGCCTAATGTCCAATTTAAAAATGTACTGTCTGCATTATAGTCAACAGATGTACACATTTGCAAGGTAGGCCAACTCATATCTATTTTTCCATCCTTATCTGGATAAGGATGTTCTACATAGTCAGATAAATGAGAAACACCTAATACACTTGTAAAAATAATGGATACCATAAAGTGATTTAGAATAAAAGCCAATAAGATATGAGAAAAACCTAAAGACAAAAAATACATTGGCAAAGCCAGCATGTAACTTAAGTAAATCAGTTTAAAAAGAATGAGTTTGACGACTTCAGAAAATGGTATGTCTATTTGGATTGTCCTACTTGACTTTCTAAAAACCATTAGCAATTCACGGAATAAGAACCAATTGATGGAATACAAAAGACTCAATATCGGTGCATAAAGGTATTGGAATTTATGATAAGACTTAAGAGGTTGAGTGGATGTCATTCTTAATAATGGGTTATTGAGCACATCAATATCACTTCCTTCTATATTGGTATAAAGGTGGTGCGATTCGTTGTGATTTTTTCCCCAAACATAGGCATTGTTACCTTGGAGATTAAAGCTAATTGAAAACAGAAATTTGTTCCAAAACTTGCTTTTTACTGCAACTCCATGAGCAGCATCATGAGAAATGTTAAATGCAGTTAAAAGAATGGAGAGTCCCATTAATAAATAACATGTGTAAAACCCTAATGTAGTAGTACTTGTGATCATTAGTCCATAAAAAACTATATCAAGACTAAAATACAGAACAATTTTGAAAACCATGATCCTATTTCCAGTTTTAGGTATTTCATTAGTAGAAAAGTATTGCTCTACTTTTTCATGCAGCTCTTTGTAAAAGAGAGAACCTTTATCTTTAGTAAACTTTAATTTTTTCATGTTGTAGTTTTTTGGAAGAATGGTTCAAGTACTAGAATTTATTGGTTTTATATTAACTAGTTTGAGTAAATAAATCAGGCTCTCCCAAAAGCGTAATTGGTGCAATATAGGGTTAATAAATATGGTCATGACACAATAATTCTTATTGAAATGACCAATATGATGTTTACTATGGTGTGATTGAGTTTGAATGAGTTTAAATTTTTGCAAAAATCGAATGATGAAGGATGTTTTACTTTTCTGTTGATGTGACCATTTATGTATCATATTACCATTAGAGCAAAACAACAAGAAAATCAGTAGTTCCCAATTGAACCCCCACATTAAACTAATGCAAAAAATCAGCAAAGATATTTTATACACCCCACCAGTAATTTCCCAATAAGTTTGAGAAATAATTTTTCTTGGCTCTTCGTGATGAATCAGCAGTAAATTTACAGATTTTGTCATATACCTTCCATTCATCTTCCCGTATCTATCTACTAAAAAATGGAAAAGCCCAGTAACAAAGTCAGCAAGCAAATACAATAAGACAATTTTAATTAGAATCATTTAATAGGTATATTTGGCAATAGGCGCCCTATGTGAAAAAGGCTTATTTAGTACACCAATCGTGTAATAAAGAAGGTTGGTTTCACCTCGGTAAGGTAATGATTTTTTGCAAGTATGTTCGATATAAGGCTAATTAGACCAACATTAATAATTATTATTTGTAGGTGCTTGATTATTTTGATCGTAAAACTCTTAGGAACATTTTTTAAGGTCTCATTATAAGCAAACTACTGATCAAAATTAAATTAACAAATATGTATACTCATTATTTGATGATAATTACCCTATATTTGAATTAACATATAATTCAGAAATTTGTAAAAAAACTAATTAAAATCTCCAAAATAACTCTGCTAGTAATTCTAAGCAGTATGCTAGTAAATTGTAGTAAAGATAGTAAAGAAGTTATTACTCCTAGAGGTAATCAGGATAATGCAGAGTCAGCTATTTCTGTTGAAGATAGGCCTGGACATTATATAGTTGTATTTAAAAAGGATGAATCGTTGTCAGGGAAAAAAGAATTTATAAGAGGGAAAGCATTGGGTTTACTTAAAAGAGTTCAAGCCACAGAAGTAATTCCTGAATTTGTTTATAGTCATACAATTCAAGGATTTTCAGTTGCTCTTAACCCACTGCAAGTAGAAGAACTAGGAATGGATGAATCTGTAGATTATATTGAGCAAGACCAAACTTTTACTATCAATCAGGATTTTAATGGTAAGAAACGTGGTGGTAACAAGCCAGGTGGTGGTAGTGAAGAACCTGACCCACAATCAACACCATGGGGGATTGATACAGTAGGAGGAACACAAGATGGTACCGGAAGAATAGCCTGGATCATTGATTCGGGTATTGATTTGGATCATCCTGATTTAAACGTTGATGTAAATAAAAGCAGGTCCTTTTTATCTGGCAAACAAAGCTCTAACCCAGATGACCAACATGGTCACGGAACTCATGTAGCGGGTACAGTTGCTGCAATTAATAATAGCATTGGTGTAGTAGGTGTTGCTGCAGGAGCTACAGTAATTTCTATTAGAGTTTTAGACAGAAGGGGCTCTGGTTCTACTTCTGGTGTTATTGCCGGTGTGGATTACGTTGCGGATAGTGGAAGAGTTGGAGATGTTGCAAACATGAGTCTCGGTGGAGGAAAATCCACAGCATTAGATGCTGCAGTTGTAGCTGCATCAGCAAATGTAAAATTTGCACTTGCAGCTGGAAATGAATCAGATGATGTAGATAACCATTCTCCAGCAAGGGTTAATGGTTTAAACATTTATACTGTTTCGGCAATGGATGTTAATAGTAGATGGGCTTATTTCTCCAACTATAGTGGGAGTAGCACAAAAGCAAATACGATAGATTATTGTGCGCCTGGTGTAAGCATACATTCAACATGGAAAGATAAGGGATACAATACCATAAGTGGAACTTCTATGGCGGCACCACATGTTTGTGGATTATTACTGATGGGAAGTATTAATTCCAATGGCACTGTCAGTGGAGATCCTGCATTGCCTGCTGACCCTATTGCGCACAAATAGAATACTCCTTTAAATACGACACTTGTTATAAGTGCTAAGCTAATGAACGTTGAGACGATCAAGTTGCTTTCAGTAAGAACAACTCTTAAAATGATTATTTTTGTTTTCCTCTAAATAAGTTATTCTATGAAAAACTCAATCTTAACCTCCGGTATATTCCTTTTTACAGCTTTGTTTTCTATTAGTTGCAACGGTGATAAATCCTCAACTAGAGAGGAAATAGAAGACAAAACAGCTACAGAAGTTCCAATTCAAGAAGAGGTAGATTACTTAAAAAAAGGGAAAGGTATTGCTATGCAAACAAAAGGGAGTTTGGGAAAATACTTAATCGCTGCCCTAAGTACATTGGGTCCAGAAGGAGCTTTGGGATTTTGCAATACGAAGGCAATACCAATCACAGACAGTATGGCAAAAGAATTATCTGCCAGTATTAAACGGGTTAGTGACAAACCCAGAAACCCTTCAAATCAAGCAAAGGAATCTGAATTGGCCTACATCAAGCAATGCAAAGAATGGAAGGTAAAAGGAGAAATACTAAAACCCAAATTAATGGATATAGATGGTAAAATGGTGGGCTATTATCCCATAATTACTAACCAAATGTGCATGCAGTGTCATGGTTCTAAAGAAAAAGACATTAATGCTACAACTTTGGCAAATATAAATAAGTTGTACCCCAAGGATAAAGCTACTGGCTATAAAACAAATGAAATTCGTGGTCTATTTGTGGTTGGAATGAATAAGAAGTAGTGAACGACTGTAGCATTTAATTCAAAAAAATATTTCCTTATTAATTTAGTTGCATGCGCAACTAAATTAAGCATATCTTTGTATTGTGACTATAGAGGCAAAGAATACTATGGGTAATCCCCTAGGTCCATGGATGGGTAAAACCATGAAAATCATAGAAAACAGAGTAGAAGAAATCATGGCTGCAAATGGCATTGACCTGAGTAGGATGCAGTTTATAATTCTAAAAAACATAGATGAAAACGAAGGTGTTTGCCAGAATGAACTGGCGTTTTTCGCAAATAGAAACAAATCTTCTTTAACCAGAATGATTAATACATTAAAAACAAAGGGGCTAATTAAAAGAATCACTTGCTCCGAAGATAAGCGAAGGAACACCATACATCTAACAGTCAAAGGTCAAGAAATTATCACCAAGGCAAAGCCTCATTTTAAAGAACTTATTACTGTCATGGAGCAAGGAATAAGCAAAGAAGAAAAAGAAACAACAATAAAAGTTTTGAAACACATTCAATCCAATATGAAACAAGGAGATCCTTCTCCATTTTTTAAAGAAAAATTATGAGAAAAATTATAATATCATTGGTAGGAGGAGTATTGATTCTTCTTATAGGTTTCGCTCTTTCTGGCAAACTATCAAAAAGCAGTAAAGCACCAAAGAAGAAAAATACAACAACGGTAAAAACTGTTTCAACCGAAAAGGTTACGAATAAGACTATGCCCATACAGATAAAAACTACAGGGGCTTTAATAGCCAAGGACAGAACCATTTTGTTCTCCGAAGTGCAAGGCATATTTACCAAGTCCTCTAAGGCCTTTAAGCCTGGTACTAGTTTTAGAAAAGGGGAAACATTAATTAGGATAAACCCAGCAGAGTTTGCTGCAACAGTAGCTTCCCAAAGAAGTTCTTTTAAGAGTTTAATAACCTCTTCCTTGGTAGACATTCAGTTTGACTACCAAGAAGAATTAGAAAAATGGAAAGGCTACGCAAATAGTATTTCTGTCTACTCTACCCTACCTATAATGCCTAAAACAGACTCTGATAAAATGAATTATTATCTCACCAATAAGAACATTAATTCTACTTACTACAACATTAAGAATTTAGAGACAAGGCTTCAAAAATACGTACTAAGTGCTCCATTTAGTGGTGTTTTGATATCTGCGAGTGTCACGCAAGGATCTTTGGTTTCTCCAGGACAAAAACTAGGCGAGTTTATTAAACCTGGAGTATACGAATTGGAATTAAACGTAAATGCTGGTCTTAAAGAATTCTTGAAAATTGGGAAGCAAGTAAACCTATCAAAAATAGACCAGTCCGCTAACTTTATGGGTACAGTCACTCGAATAAATCCCAAGATAAATCAAGCCTCTCAAACCATTCAATTGTATGTGCAAATTAACTCTACTGATTTAACAGAAGGGGAATACCTTGAAGCAAACATTAGCGCAAAAGAAGTTAGCGATGTGTACGAAATAGATAGAAGTATACTAGTAGATGAGAACAATGTATTTATTGTAGAAAATGGGCTCCTTAAAAAACAACCCATTCAAATCATTCATACAACTAAAAGCAAATTAGTTGTGAAAGGACTAAAGAACGATTCAGAATTAGTCTCCATGCCAGTACCTGGTGCTTACGAAGGATTGAAAGTTAGTATTAAGCGATAGTCAAATGAAAAAACTCATTTCTTATTTTATTAAATACCCCATTGCAGTAAACATCATTGCCCTGGCATTTATCCTCTTTGGATACCTAGGCTTTAAGTCACTTACTAGCTCCTTCTTCCCTCTTTCCGAGTCGAGAGTAATTACCATAAACTTAACCTATCCAGGTGCTTCACCACAAGAAATGGAAGAAGGTGTAGTGCTCAAAATTGAAGACAATTTAAAAGGTTTGGTAGGTATCGATAGAGTGACTTCCAAGTCTATTGAAAATGCAGCAACCATAACCGTTGAAACACTGAAAGGTTACGACACAGATGTAATTCTTGCAGATGTTAAAAATGCAGTAGATAAAGTACCTAGCTTTCCTTCAGGAATGGAACCAGCAGTGATTGCAAAAAAAGAAGCAACGCGACAAACTATTAACTTTGCAGTAAGTGGCAAGGATGTGCCTCTAAGTGTTCTTAAACTAAGAGCACAGCAAATAGAAAAAGAGTTGTTGCGAATGGATGGCATCTCTCAAATTGAGCTTAGTGGTTTTCCAGATGAGGAAATAGAAATTGCTGTAAATGAAAATAGCCTAAGGGCCTATGATTTGTCCTTTCAGCAAGTAGCAGCTGCAGTAAGTAAGAACAGTTTAATTACAACAGGTGGATCTATCAAAACAGAGGCAGAAGAATACCTTATTAGAGCAAGTAACCGTGGCTATTATGCACAGGAGTTAGAAAATATTGTAGTAAAATCAGACGTGAATGGTAACTTAGTGCGCCTTAAAGAAATTGCGACCTTAAGAGACAAATTCAATGAGACCCCTAATGCTTCTTACTTCAATGGTAATAAGTCTGTAAACATTGCTATCCAAAACACAAACAGCGAAGATTTAATCTCGACTGCAGAAAAAGTAAAAGCGTTTATTGAACAGTACAACGAGACATCCTTGGACGTGCAACTTGTTGTTACTTCAGATGCCTCTATTACTCTAGTTCAACGAACCCAGCTGCTGTTTGAGAATGCTATTATTGGAATCTTATTGGTTCTCCTTATTTTATCCTTGTTTTTGAAACCTAGAATTGCTCTTTGGGTTGCTTTTGGACTGCCTATTTCCTTTTTAGGGATGTTTGCTTTAGCAGGACAATTTGATGTGACCATCAACGTATTGTCCTTGTTTGCCATGATTATTGTTATTGGTATCCTGGTAGACGATGGCATTGTAATAGCAGAAAACATATACTCTCATTTTGAGAAAGGCAAATCACCAGTTAGGGCAGCAATTGATGGAACCATTGAAGTAATTCCTCCTATTGTTGCGGCTATACTTACTACTATTCTAGCGTTTTCTACCTTCTTGTTTTTGGAAGGAAGGATAGGTGAATTCTTTAGTGAGGTTTCTATTATCGTGCTTCTCACCTTGCTGGTCTCCTTAGTGGAAGCATTGACTATTTTACCTTCTCATATTGCGCATTCCAAGACCCTACAAAAAGGAACCAAGCCATATAAGTTCAATGTGAAAGCAGAACAATTTATGGATTACTTGAGGGATAGAATGTACATGCCTGTTTTGCACTTTTTCATCAAATACAAGGCCGTAGGCTTTTCTATTTTGGTTGCACTGTTAATGATAACCATTGGAGCAATGCAAGGTGGGATAATAAGAGGTACTTTCTTCCCTAACATCGCCAGTGATAAAATTAAGATCACCTTAAAGATGCCTCAAGGAACCAATGAGAATTTAACTGACTCACTGATTACCAATTTAGAAAATAGCGTTTGGCAGGTAAACGAGAAATTCAAAGGCAAGCAAACGGATAGTCAATCTGTAATTCTAAATGTCATAAAAACCATTGGTCCAGGATCTGCAAACGGTTCTTTGACCATCAATTTATTACAGGGCGAATTACGTGACTTTTCGGCACCAGAAATCACAAATGCCATTCAAGATACTGCCGATGACATTTTAGGAGCAGAAAGCTTAATCTTTGGTTCGGGAGCGGTGTTTGGCGGAAGCCCAATAGCGGTCTCCTTGCTTGGGAACAACATCAAAGAGCTCAAAGCAGCAAAGGAAGAATTGAAAGCAGCTTTGGAAAACATCTCCGGCATTAAAAACATTACGGACAACGATCCACAGGGAATCAAAGAAATAAGCATAAGCCTAAAGTCAAATGCTTATCTACTTGGATTCACGTTAAACGATGTGATGTCACAAGTGAGGAGCGCCTTCTTTGGAGCGCAAGCCCAAAGGTTTCAGAGAGGGGAAGACGAGATTAAAGTTTGGGTGCGATACGATTTATCCGAAAGAAAATCCATCAGCAATCTAGATAACATGCAATTGGTCTCTCTATCGGGGGCTCGAGTACCACTGTCTGAAATCGCGACTTATTCTATTGCCAGAGGGGAGATTTCTATCAATCATTTGGAAGGACAAAGAGAAATTCAAATCCTTGCAGATTTAGTTAACCCAAAAGCAAGTGCCTCTATGTACATGACCAATTTAAAAGATTCCATTATCCCAGGAATCTTACAGAAATATACCACTGTAACACCCTTATACGAGGGTCAAAATAGAGAAGCGGCTAAAACACAAAGATCCCTTAATCCCACGGGATGGATCGTTCTCATATTTATTTACATCGTAATTGCCTTCGCTTTTAGAAGTTACAGTCAGCCCTTTGTGCTCATCTTCCTTGTACCCTTTAGTTTAATAGGTGTAGGTTGGGGTCATTATTTACATGGATTCTCTATTAACATATTATCCGGCTTAGGTATTATTGCGTTAATCGGTATTATGGTAAACGATGGCCTAGTCCTTATTAGTAAATTCAACACAAACTTAAAACTGGGATTAAAGTATGATGAAGCATTAATAGAGGCTTGTAAATCCCGTTTTAGAGCAATCTTTTTAACAACAATTACAACGGTTGCAGGACTAACACCACTAATTTTTGAGAAAAGCTTACAAGCACAATTCCTAATTCCAATGGCCATTTCAATAGTCTATGGAATAATAATGGCAACGGTATTAACCCTCCTTTTGCTGCCTATCTTCCTTTCTTTTGTGAATACTACAAAAGTGTATGCCCTTTACTTATGGAATAGCGAAAAGCCTAGCAAGGAATCTGTAGAAAGAGCCGTTAAAGAAACAAACAACGATTATGACGATGAATAAATTAAGCCTATTAACTCTCTTCTTATTTCCTTTCTTTGTTTCTGCACAGGAAGTATTAAACTTGGAGGATGCTGTTTCAATTGCTTTAAAAAACAATTACGACATTCAATTGGCTTTGAACAGTGAAAAGCAATCAGAAAACAACCAAACCATTTACAATTCGGGTTATTTGCCAAGCGTTGTTGCGAATGGAAACACCAATTACTCTAACAAGAATACCTCTCTTACAAGTCAACAAGGAGTAGAAACCAATATAGATGGAGCGGTAGTAGAGAGTTACGGTGCATCTATAGGGATAAACTACATTTTGTTCAATGGAGGGAATAGAAAATACCAATACGACAAATTAAAAGAGCAGTACAAATTAGCCACTTCTCAAAAGAGGCTTCAAATAGAAAACACCTTAATGGAGGTGTATACATTATTCTTTAATGTTGCAAGAAACCAAGAACAGAAAAAAACATTGGAAGCAGCTTATACCATCTCTAAAGAGCGATTGGAAAGAGTCATTGCCCAACAAAAATATGGACAAAAAACTAGCTTAGAGGTTCTAAATGCTAGAGTAGATGCAAACAACGACAGTATAAACCTACTCAATGCAAATGTGGTATTGGATAACTCCAAGCGCAATCTAAATTTCTTGCTTGGAAGAGGAATTAACACCAAGTATGCTGTAAACAATACAGTCGTATTGGACAATTCCCTTTCCTATATAAAACTGAAAGCTCAATTGGATTCAAACAACGTACAGCTTCAACAAATAGCCATTAACAAATCCATCAGTGACTACGATTTAAAAATTAATAGAACAGGATGGGTGCCCAACTTATCGGCCTCTGCTGCTTATGGAACAAATGGGAGTGACAATGGGAAAGTAGGCTTTTTCCAATCCCAAACTAGTACAGGACTAAATGCAGGGCTTAGTTTATCTTGGAATATATTTGACGGTGGCGCAACTAAAGTTAGAGTTCAAAATGCAAGAATCAACAGACTAAATCAGGACATTAACGAAGAGAAATTAAGACTCTCCTTAGAGAATCAATTGGTTTCCTTGTGGGCAGAATATACTTCGCAACAAACCATAAATAAGACGGAAGCTTTAAATGTATCCATCAGTGAACAAAACTTTCTTAGATCCAAAGAACAGTTCAACCTTGGGCAAATAAGTGCCTTGGATTTTAGACAAGCCCAATTAAACTTAATACGAACCAAACTCAATTTACTAAACGCAAAATACAATGCAAAAATAACCGAATTGCAATTGAAAAAGTTTGCAGGAGTCTTGATGAAATAGGTTACTATTTAATAATCTCCTTTTCTTAAGAAAAGTTAACTTTGCAGGAATGAATAAAATCTCCTTAAGACTTCTGGTATTGTCACTTATTGCGACCATAGTTATCGTCTTTTTTATAAATAAAGTAGTTAACAAGCCTTCCCATTTATTGGAATTGGTGCCAAGTGACGCAGTGGCAGTTGTTCATTTTAATACTCGTGACATTGCAAAGGATGTTTATCGCTACGGAGGTTTCACCATGGATAGCCTTGCATTAATAAACCAAGAATTCCCATACTTCAAGAACATAACAGACCCCAGAAGAACTGGAATAAATGTCTATTCAGAATTGTTCCTTTTTCAGGATGAGGTAAAAGAAGGGAAATACAACTGTCTTCTTTTCAACTTGAACAGCTTAAATAACTTTAAGACTTTTTGTGCTACTAATTCTATGTTAGCTGCAGCCAATGGTAAGGAGAGCACTATTTTTTATTCTAAGAAAGATTCCTTCTATGTATGGGTTAGAGAGAAGGAAGCAGCCTTATTGTTTGATGTTCAATCTCCCAATCATTTGGTAAGCATAATGGATAAAATTAACCGCAAATCAGAAGAAAACAAACCATTTGGAGACTTAATGGTTCAGGGTGATAACATCCTTATTTGGCAAAGCCAATACAACACCTTACTGAACAAGGAATTTTATTTCGCTGAAAAGGCATTGAGTTTTAAGGGTAATCTAGTCCCAGGTAAATTAAGCTATACTGGTAAAATGGAAGGTGACGTAATTCAAAAAGACACTACTTCTTTCTTTAACCCATCCTTCATTAAGACAAATGCAGGCCATATTTTTGAAGGAGAGATTAAAGCTCCACATCCCGATGGTTATCGGGAAACACATCCCCTATCCTATCTTATTAACCAATGGACAAAAACGAAATGAACAATTTGCTAAACGAAATAATTGAGAAGAGAATTCTTGTTTTAGATGGTGCTATGGGTACTATGATCCAGAAACACAAATTAAGTGAAGAGGACTACCGTGGAGCGAGGTTTAAGGATTTTCATGCCTTAGTAAAAGGGAACAACGATTTATTGGTTTTAACCCAACCACAAATAATAGAACAAATACACAAGGACTTCTTAGAAGCTGGTGCAGATATTCTAGAAACAAATACCTTTAATGCAAATGCTATATCTATGGCAGATTACGACATGGTGAATCTTGTGAAAGAGTTGAACGTAGAAGCAGCAAAGATTGCCAAACACTGTGCTGAAGAATACACAAAAAAAGACCCTTCTAAACTACGTTTTGTGGCTGGTTCTATAGGACCTACAAACAGAACTGCCTCTCTTTCTCCAGATGTAAACAGACCTGCTTTTAGAGCAGTGAGCTTCGATGAGCTCGTTACTATTTACACAGAACAAGCAGAAGCATTGATTGAAGGGGGAGTGGATCTCTTATTGGTAGAAACCGTGTTCGATACGCTTAATTGCAAAGCAGCCTTATTTGCCATAAACCAACTCAAAGAAGCTACAGGAAATGCCATCCCTGTAATGGTTTCAGGAACTATAACAGATGCCAGCGGAAGAACTCTTAGTGGACAGACACCTGAAGCATTTTGGAACTCTATTTCTCATGGGGAGCTATTTAGTGTAGGGTTAAACTGTGCCCTGGGAGCAGCAGACATGAAACCACATTTAAAGGAATTACACAACTGCTCTTGGGCACATGTTACGGCACACCCTAATGCTGGTTTGCCAAATGAATTTGGAGAGTACGATGAAACTCCAGAAAAAATGGCTGTTGTCATTGAAGAATTCTTACAAGATGGATTGGTAAGTATTATTGGTGGTTGTTGTGGAACTACCCCAGATCACATAAAAGCCATTGCAGATGTTGCTGCTAAGTACGAACCGAGGCAAAAGCCTGAGATGAGCATGTAATTATTGGCCTACTTTGAACCATTGAAAGTCCGGCCTTTGATTAATAATTTTGTTATTGTCAATTCTAATTCATTTTTGCTTTAATTTCCTTACTTTTGACCTCTTAAAATCGAAGAATCATGAAATTAAAATTTGCAAAAAAAGCATCTTCTATATCAAATGTAATCCTACTTATAAGAAAAGACGAAAACTTAGGTACCTACCCTCTTACTCCTAAACAAGTAAAATATATTTCTACTCGAATTAAGAAAGGACAAGACAGTTTTGTTTTATCTGATTACGATTCAAATATATACGTGGAAACTTGTGGAATAAGAAGTAATGGAGCGGTATTAGAGAAAATGAGACTTCAAGGAGCTAGTATTTGCAAAGCTTTAAATACAATCAAAGCGAAGGAAGTGATTTTGTTGAGTAATGCCTGTCTTGAGATTCATACTCTGGCTCTTGCTGAGGGAATGGCACTCGCAAATTACCAGTTCTTAAAATATTTTGCAGATGCAAAAAAACGAAGAAACTCTCTTAAAATCATACACTTATTTGGAAAAAACATTACCAAAAAGGGCATAAGAGAAACAAATAACATCATAGAAGGGAACTACTTAAGTAGAGACCTCGTAAACGAACCTCAATCCTTCTTAACGGCTCCACAAATGAGTGAAGAATTTAAGAAAATGGGAGCCGAAGCTGGTTTTACTGTAGAAGTTTGGGAACGTAAAAAGATAGAAGCCCAAAAAATGGGTGGTATCTTAGCAGTAAACAAAGGCAGTGTTCAACCTCCTACTTTTAACATCCTGGAATGGAAGCCGGAGAATGCAGTTAATTCTAAACCCTATGTTCTTGTGGGAAAAGGGATTGTTTACGATACAGGAGGTTTAAGTCTTAAGCCTACTGCAAATTCAATGGACCTTATGAAATGTGATATGGGAGGTGCTGCTGCAGTTTCAGGAGCAATCTACTCCATTGCAAAAAACAAATTGCCCATACATGTTGTAGCTCTAGTTCCAGCAACGGACAACAGACCTGGTGGAGATGCTTATGCACCTGGTGATGTCATCACGATGTACAGTGGTAAAACTGTAGAAGTATTGAATACGGACGCAGAAGGTAGATTAGTCCTTGCAGATGCTTTACACTACGCTGGTAAGCTTAATCCAGAACTGGTACTTGACTTTGCTACCCTTACAGGTTCTGCCATGCGAGCAATAGGTGTTCATGGCACAGTTTGTATGGGAACCGCAACTGCCAAAACAAAAAGACAATTAAAAGATGCTGGAGACAATACCTTTGAGCGTTTGGTAGAATTCCCATTTTGGGATGAATATGGAGAGCACCTTAAATCTCAAATTGCAGACATCAAGAACCTTGGAAAAGCGGAAGGTGGTGCAATCTCTGCTGGAAAATTTTTAGAACATTTTATTTCTTATCCTTGGATGCATTTTGACATAGCAGGACCTGCCTTTTTAACTAGTCCTGAGCCTTACAAGCCATACGGTGGAACAGGAGTTGGTGTTCGTTTATTGCATGAATTCTTTAAAAACTTAAGTACAGGGAATGAGTAAATACAGAATAGGTATCACACAAGGAGACCCTAATGGAATAGGAGTTGAAGTAATATTAAAATGCTTTCAGGAAAAATTCCTTTTTAAGCATTGTACTCCAATTTTGTACGCAGATAGAAAAATATTTTCTTTCTGGAAAAAACATTTGGAATTTGACAACCCTAGATACAACATCATCACTAAACCAGAAGATGCTATAGAAAACGAATTGAATTTCATCAATGTTGATAGTAACTGTTTTGTAGAAATTGGGGAGCCAAAAGAAGAAGCGGGAAAATCTGCTTTTATGGCCTTAAGCCAATGTGTTCATGATGCAAAGAATGGCAAATTAGACGCAATCGTAACTGCACCATTAGACAAGTCCACTGTAAATCCGGAAGGTATGGTCTTTACGGGGCACACAGATTACTTAGCAAGTGAGTTTGAGGTAGAAGATTACATGATGCTTATGACCTGTGAGGAAGTAACAGTTGGTTTGGTAACTACTCATATCCCATTGGGAGAAGTTGCAAATGTCTTAACGAAAGAGAAGATTCTTGAAAAACTAGAAATATTGCAAGCCTCTTTAATTAATGATTTTGGGATCACCAAACCCAGAATTGCTGTATTAGGATTAAATCCGCATGCTGGAGACAGCGGAGTAATTGGGAAGGAAGAACAAGAAATTATTATTCCTGCTGTGAATGAAGCAAGAGGAAAGGGTATCGTAGCAATAGGTCCATATCCAAGTGATGGATTTTTTGGAAGTAGAGAACACAATAATTTTGATGGTGTTCTAGCTATGTACCACGACCAAGGACTTATTCCTTTTAAGTACATCAGTGGTCAGAATGGCGTAAACTATACTGCTGGACTTACTGTTGTAAGAACTTCCCCTGACCATGGTACTGCCTACGACATTGCAGGAAAAGGAATTGCCCAAGAAGGAAGTATGCGTACATCTATTCTTACAGCCATAGACATCTTAAAAAAAAGAAGTGAAGCCAACGAATTGAGTAAAAACCCTCTTCCATTTGCAGAACTTAAAAGAGAAAAGTTTAGAGGAGATTTTTAATTTTCCTGATTTTCATCAGCAAGAACAAAAATCCTTTTATCTTATTTAGAAATATTCTAAATTGCGACCCACTTGAACGCAAGTAATTTACATAAGGGTCAAAAAGCCAGAATTATAGGATACCAAAACGAGGTATTTGAACCTAAATTGATCCAGCATGGATTGGTCCCTGGTGAGATAATTTCTTTTTGCTATAAGGCACCTCTAGGTTGCCCCATTGCCCTTGAGGTGGGAACTACTATTGTTAGTATCCGAAAAGAAGAAGCACAAAACTTAGTAATTCAAATACTAGAAAATTGACTTCTGACATTAAAAAAATAGCATTAATTGGAAATCCCAATAGTGGAAAAACTACTCTATTCAATAGATTATCTGGCTTAAAACAACATGTCTCTAACCTTCCAGGCACTTCTGTTTCAGTTAAAAAAGGAAATTGGTCTATCAATAAAAAGCCTTTTGCTGAAATTGTTGACTTACCTGGAATTTACAACCTCACTCCTTCTTCGGAAGAAGAGAAAATAGCCGTGGATGAGATAAGGAACCAAGCTTCAGAATACGATTTGTTTCTTTTTACTTTAGATGCCACAGCACTTAAAAGAGGCCTGTTTTTATATTCTCAAATTGCCAATTTAGGAGTACCAATCATAGTCTTGCTTACCATGACTGATATTGCCAAGGGCATGGGGATTGTCATAGACAAGGAGACCTTAGCAAGTGAGTTAGACGTTTTCATACTCGACATTAACACTAGAACTGGAGCTGGCATTAACAATCTTGCAAAACAAATAGAGAACAAGGCATATGGCTACCACAAGGTCTTACTCGAAGGGAAAGAGTGGGAATCAAAATTAGCAGAAGAATCTACTCTGAGACACGAGAAGGTGTCTTCCATTGTATCTAAGGTTTACAAAAAATCTTTAATAGATCCATTAAAGTTTACAAGACAAGTAGATCAAATAATAACTCATCCAGTTTGGGGTTTGTTGGTTTTCTCCGCTATTATGTTTGTGGTATTTCAAACAGTATTTAGCTTTGCATCCTATCCCATGGATTGGATTGATTTGGGTTTTGCCAATTTGGCTACATTATTTGAAAATGTATTACCTAAGAATTGGATTGGAGACATCATAGTAAATGGTATAATCCCAGGTTTGTCTGGTGTACTAATATTCCTTCCTCAGATAGTCTTTTTGTTTGCTTTGTTGTCTATATTAGAAGAAACTGGCTACATGAGTAGGGTAAGTTTCATCTCAGACAAACTCATGCGTAAAGTAGGGTTAAATGGTCGTTCGGTAATCCCAATGGTTGGTGGCCTGGCATGTGCTGTTCCTTCTATCATGGCATGCAGAACAATCCCGAATAGAAAAGAAAGACTTCTAAGCATGTTAGTTCTTCCCTTAATGAGTTGTTCTGCAAGGTTACCTGTATTTATCTTACTTATTTCCTTATTAGTTTCAGAAGAATCCAAATCTTGGATATTTAATACCCAAGGAATTATCCTATTTGCTCTTTACATTTTAGGTTTTGTTGCAACCATGGCCGTCGCATTTGTCATTAACTTTTTTCTTAAAAACGAAGAAAAGACTTCTTACATATCAGACATGCCTCTATATAGATTACCCTATTTCAAAAACATCCTAAGCGTTGTTTTCCATAAAGCGAAGGTATTTGTAGTAGAAACAGGAAAAATCATCCTAATGGTCTCTATTCTATTGTGGGCATTGGCAAGTTTTGGACCTCAAGAAAGAAGAGCTAATATAGAGAGACAATACGCCCAGTTAATCCTAGAATCTCCTCATGAATCGGATAGTTTGGAAAGAGTAAAAAAAGGCATGCTATTAGAAAACTCCTATGCCGGAATCATTGGTAAAACAATGGAACCAGTAATTAAACCTATGGGTTACGACTGGAAACTCGGTATTGGTATTTTAACTTCCTTTGCAGCAAGAGAGGTGTTTGTAGGGACAATGGCTACTATTTACAGCCTAGATGGAGAGCCCGAAGATTCAAAACTTCTAAGAGATAGAATGCGTAAAGAAATCAATAAAGACACGGGGCAACCGCTTTATGGAGTTCCCCTAATATTGTCCTTATTAATCTTTTTTGCCTTTGCTATGCAATGTTTCAGTACACTTGCTGTCTTATATAAGGAGACTGGTTCTATTAAGTGGCCAATAATTCAATTTACAATAATGAGTGGTTTGGCATATTTTTTGAGCGTTATAGTCTTCCAGCTGAGCCAATAAAACCTTTGTATTTACAAGCTTTTAGCGTAAATTTGCGGGCTTGTAATTTAGCATAACAAAACAATAAATGAGACAACTTAAAATTAGTAAGCAGTTTACCAACAGGGAAAACAAATCATTAGACAAATACCTTAACGAGATAAGTAAGGTAAATATGATTGACGCCCAAGAGGAGGTAGAATTGGCTAGAAGGATTAGAGAAGGGGACCAAGCGGCTTTAGAAAAATTAGTAAATGCCAATTTGCGTTTCGTTGTTTCTGTTTCAAAACAATACCAAAACCAAGGTTTAACTTTAGGAGATTTAATCAACGAAGGAAACTTAGGACTTATTAAAGCGGCAAAGAGATTTGATGAAACCAGAGGATTTAAATTTATCTCTTATGCAGTATGGTGGATTAGACAATCCATTCTTCAGGCATTAGCAGATCAATCAAGAATAGTAAGACTACCTCTTAACAAGGTAGGATCTATAGGAAGAATATCTGCAGCTGCAGCAAAACTAGAACAAGAACTAGAAAGACCTCCAACAGCAGAAGAAATTGCAGCACAATTGGAAATTCCTGTTATTGAAGTAGAAAATGCACAGAAATCATCAGGAAGACACCTTTCCATTGACGCACCTTTGAAAGAAGGGGAAGACAATAGTCTTTTAGGTGTTCTGGACAACAACGATGAGCCAGATCCAGACAATCCATTAATGAATGAGTCTCTTAGGAAGGAAATCTCAAGAGTTATCTCAACCCTTTCTGAAAAAGAAAGAGACGTGTTAAAATACTACTACGGACTAGATGGTGGGCCATCACACACATTGGAAGACATCTCTGAAAAAGTAGGTTTAACTAGAGAAAGAGTAAGACAAATAAAGGAAAAAGCGCTTAGGAGATTAAGAAAATCATCTAAGAGTAAAATCCTAAAATACTATTTAGGATAGGATATTCAAAAGCGTTGGCCATCAGGCTAACGCTTTTTTTTGGCTATGCCAATAAATTCAAAAGTATATAATTGAATTAATGAAAATCCTTAGTTTTGTCAAAAGCATATTTCAGTTCATTTACTTTGAATGGGTTTTGCAGATTGCCATATGGGCTACTTTTTACTCTATTGCTGCTCTATGCTATATTACAGCTCCCAAACCCTTTCTTGCATTCTTTGGGTATGATTACATTCACGCCTACTCTTATAATATCGTTGTATTTCTTTACAATGGGAAAATATGGTTTAGAGTTGTACTTTTACTTGTCACTCTTACTTTACAATACTTTATTTATCTCGATTTTAAGAAAATGATAATCAAAGTTAAAAGAACAAACAAAAAATCCAGCGACATTAACAATTAACCATTCACAACTAACAACTGACTTTAAACCAAAGCGCCTTCCTTCATACGCTCTGCATTTTCTGCAACCTGCAATTTATCTATTACTTCATCCAAGTCACCATCCATTACACCACTCAAATTGTAAATAGTTAATCCTATTCTATGGTCCGTAAATCGTCCTTGTGGGAAATTATAGGTTCTAATCTTCGCAGAACGATCACCCGTACTTACCATGGTCTTGCGCTTTGAACTTATAGCATCCATGTGCTTAGCATACTCTATTTCATAAATTCTACTTCGCAGTACTTTTAAAGCTTGTGCATGGTTCTTAAGTTTGGATTTTTGATCCTGGCATTGTGCTACCACTCCTGTTGGGATGTGTGTAATTCTAATCGCAGAATAAGTCGTGTTTACAGACTGTCCACCTGGACCTGACGAACAATAGGAATCTACTCTCAAATCAGAGTCTTTTAACTCTATATCAAATTCTTCTGCCTCTGGCAAAACTGCTACTGTTATGGCAGATGTATGCACCCTACCTTGTGATTCTGTGCTTGGCACACGTTGTACACGATGCACACCACTTTCGTATTTAAGAATACCATAAGCACCTTTTCCCGTCACATTGTATACAATCTTATTGTAGCCTCCTTGTGTACCTTCCATCACTTCAACAAGCTCTATCTTCCAATTTTTAGAGTCAATAAATTTTTGATACATTCTAAAAATATCCCCAACAAAAAGCGAAGCTTCATCTCCACCAGTTCCAGAGCGAATTTCCATAATGGCATTTTTAGCGTCTTCTGGATCTTTTGGCAACATGAGAACTTTAATTTCTTCTTCCATAGAAGGAAGTTTCTCATTTATCTCATCCAACTCCATTTTTGCCATTTCCTTAAGCTCTGCATCGGTTTCATTTTTCAATATGTCTTCTGCAGTCTCCTTATTACCAAGAAGGTCCTTGTAGACATAGTAAACTTCAACTACATCCTTTAAATCGCTGTATTCTTTGTTTAGTTTCGTGAATCGCTTCATATCCGACATAGTATCCGGGCTACTAAGCAGTAATTCAACAACTTTAAATCTGGCGTGTATGGCTTCTAATTGTTCTATCAAAATTTTGACTAAATATACTACAAAAAAACGCTTTTTTTTGATTTTTATGGCTCAAAACAGCGTATAAATTATGGAATAAGGGTGAATTAGCTAATCTCTAACACCCTTTTTGGATAAAAAGTGTAAATAGCCAGAGTCTAAAACATACAATCGGTCTTTTTCCCATCTTACAAAATCACTTCCTGGCTGAATGGGTAAATTTTTCTCTTTAAAGAGTTTCAAATTGTATTTTTTATAGACAGAATCTTGAGCATAAAGTAGTTGATCACCTACAATCTGAATAGGTTTGTTCGTTTTTATTTCCAACCTCTTGTGGAACGTTCCAAAATTATCAAAGACAAAAATCCCCTCTGTTGAGTCGCATAGGTATATCTGGTTTTGCTTGTCCAATATCTGAAATGGAGAGATGATATTCTCTGCATAAAAATTCACAGCCACTGATTCCAAAACATACTCCTTTGTATTAGAGAACTTCTTTAACCTATTTGTGCTTAAATCATAAACCCACAAACCATTGTCTGCCGAGCGAGCAATAGCGCTGATGTTCTCCAAGTCCAAATTCTCCAAATCGTACTCACTTCTCTTAGCCAATTGGTTGTCCACTAAAAGAACTTTATTCAAACCCTTGTAATATAGGTATATCTCAAAGGGGTTTGAAGCATCTATGGATTCTAGCGCTCCATACTGTTTGTAATTTTGCATGGTCAAGGAATCCCCATTTCGGTTGTATTTTATCAAATCACCATTAACTCCAGCCCAGAAAACATTCCCCATGTTGTCTGTAGTGAATATACCCTCTTTTACAGGAACGTTTTTTACAGACTCATACCTATTGGGGATTTGAAAAGAGCATAAAAAGCCCAAACAAACTAATAGGAGTACCTTTTTCATTAATTGTAAAGATAAGGTTTTAATATGAGTTATCCCTTTTTGACTATGAAATAGTTCTTTTTCCCTTTTTGAAGTAAGAGGTATTTTCCGGCTATTAAATCCTTCTCTGAAGCAACAAAATCCGCATCCACTTTATCCTTGTTTACAGAAATTGCATTTCCCTTTAATTCTCTTTTTGCCTCACCATTGGAAGCAAGAAAACCTGTTTCGCTTGCAAGCAATTCCGTTATGTTTTTACCTACTATTTCTGGAATTTCTTTTTGAGGCACGTTATTAAAAATGTCCATAAAATCCTCTTCACTTAACTTTGCTAGTGCGGCAGATGTTGCCTTTCCAAATAAGATGTTTGATGCCTCTACCGCAGTCTCATACTCTTCTATTGAATGCACAAGACAGGTAACCTCTTTCGCCAACTCCTTTTGTAATAGTCTTCTTCCTGGATCGTTTCTATGCTCTTCAATCAATGCATCCAATGTTTTCTTATCCTGGAAAGTAAATATCTTTATGTATCGTTCTGCGTCTTCATCACTGGTATTCAACCAAAACTGATAAAACTTGTATACCGATGTTTTGTCCTTATCCAACCAAACATTTCCGCCTTCTGATTTTCCAAATTTACTGCCATCAGCTTTTGTAATTAAGGGCGCTGTAATCGCAAAGGCACTTCCTTGCAACTTTCTTCTTACTAATTCTGTTCCTGTAACAATATTACCCCATTGGTCGCTACCACCCATTTGCAGTTTACAATTCTTCTCCTTGAATAAATGACAAAAATCGTATCCCTGAACCAATTGGTATGAAAACTCCGTAAAGGACAAACCAGTCTTCAAACGGTTTTGCACACTGTCCTTAGCCATCATGTAATTGACAGATATATGCTTGCCTACTTCTCTTATAAAATCCAGGAAATTATAGTCCTTAAACCAATCGTAATTATTGGCCATCTCTGCTGCATTTTCACCTGAATTAAAGTCTAGAAATTTCTCCAATTGTGCTTTTTGACCTTCTAAGTTCTTGTTTAACACATCCAAGTCAAGCATGTTTCTTTCATCCGTTTTACCAGAAGGGTCTCCTACCATTCCAGTTGCACCTCCTACCAATGCGATAGGTTTATGCCCAGATTTCTGTAAATGCATCAACAAAATCACAGGCACTAAATTCCCTATATGCAGTGAATCTGCCGTAGGGTCAAAACCAACATACCCAGTGGTTAGCTCTGTACTTAATTGCTTTTCCACCTCTGGAGTTTTGTCGTGTAAGAGACCTCTCCATTCTAGTTCTTCTACTAAGTTATAGTTTTGATTGAATGCCATAATAAGTGGCAAATATAAGGAATGCTGTTTTGAAAAATGAAATATATTTTGGAATCTAAAAGTAGAATTTTCTTAGCTATTGAAAATCTTTCTTATTGAAAGATTTTCAATAGATAGTGTTCTTTTTTCGTGTGTTTTCCCAAACCACCTTTCACCTCTTTTATCCTTTGAACAAAGACAAAAGCATTCGGGTCTTGTGCCTTAATGGCTTCTTGAATGTGGTATATTTCAAGACGAGAAACTATGGTTACAATAATGTCACAGTCCTCACTTTTATCATAAGACTCTGGAAGGAAACCCCTTTTGCCTTTGTAAACAGAAATTGCCTTTCCATAATCCTGAACTATGATTCTTTTTATTTCTTCATGCTCTGAAGAAACAATGTTTAATGCAATAAACTCTTCAAAACCATCCACAACATACTCTGTGGCTTTTATAGCAGTGAAGTAAGTAATAATAGAATACATTGCTACGGATGGACTTATGAATACCATGGCACAAATGAATAAAATGGAATTAACAAACAACAACATTTCTCCAGAGCTTAATCCCAATTTTTTATTGGTAAAATGGTAGATTACCTCTAGTCCATCAATAACACAACCTCCTCTTATTACAAATCCTATTCCCAATCCTATAAAAAAACCTCCAAAAATAGCAACTAAAATATGATCCAATTCTTTACTAACACAGTATAGAGTGGGAACAAAATGCAAAGCAATTGCTAAAATAAGCACAGCAATTGCAGTTCGCACTGCAAATGTTCTTCCAACTTTTTTATACGCAATAAAAAAAAAGGGGAAATTAAGAACTACCAAAATTATACTGATTTCTATACCATATTTTACACCTAATGTTTCATATAAAAGAATAGATATACCAGTTATTCCACCATCAAGAAAATGATTGGGCATAAAAAAGACAAAAGTTTATAATTTAACCAAACTACACATATATAAACACCCAATACGCTCACTAAGAGACAAGTGCCCCTTAGATTAATGTTAGCAAACGAATGGATAGTACCTTGCATTATTGCCTTTTTCTTAGATAAGAACAAGACGTATTTTTTCTACTAGTGATTTAAATCACAACAAACAACTCGGAAGAAATCTCTATTTTACCCAAACAACAACTCAAACATTTCATCAATCTTACCAATGGTATGTACCTTGATGTTGTAACTACTCGTTTTCAATTGTTTGTTGTATTTAGAAACATAAATCTCTTCAAAACCAAGTTTCTCTGCCTCAAGGATTCTTTGCTCTACACGTTGCACAGCTCTTACTTCTCCAGAAAGACCTACCTCTCCAGCGAAAACTGCTTTAGTTGGCAAGGCAACATTTTCATAAGAAGAAAGGATAGATGCTACCACACCTAAATCCATTCCAGGATCGTCAATCTTAATTCCTCCTGCTATATTAATGAAGACATCCTGTGTACCCATTCTTAGGCCACATCGTTTTTCTAAAACTGCCAAAAGCATATTCAATCTTCTTACGTCAAAACCTGTTGTTGTCCTTTGAGGCGAAGAATAAACTGTCGTACTTACCAATGCCTGAGATTCCACCAACAAAGGCCTCATGCCTTCAATAGAAGCAGTAATGGAAATCCCACTCAACTCCCCATCTCTTTGGGTAATTAATACTTCCGATGGATTTAGAACTGGTTCCAAACCACCAGCATTCATTCTGTATATGCCTAGTTCAGAGGCTGGACCAAATCTGTTCTTACTTACTCTTAATATCCTATGGACATAATGTCTATCACCCTCAAAGGTTAAAACAGTATCCACCATGTGTTCCAAAATCTTAGGTCCTGCTATTGTTCCCTCTTTTGTTATATGACCAATAAGAAAAACCGTAGTACCTGTTTCTTTAGACAATCTTAAAAACTCAGCTGCACACTCCCTAATTTGCGAAACTGATCCAGGTGCAGATTCCAATAAGGAACTGTGCACCGTTTGAATGGAATCTATTATTAAATACTTCGGTTGTAGCCTCTTGTACTCGGAGATTATTTTCTCCATAGAAGTCTCAGTCAAAACGAGACATTCGCTATCTGCTTTTTGGATTCTTTCTGCTCTTAGTTTAAGCTGATCTTCACTTTCTTCCCCACTTATGTAAAGTACTTTACTTCCCATCTCTAGGGCAAATTGCAACAGTAAAGTAGACTTCCCTATTCCAGGCTCACCACCCAAAAGAAGTAAAGAACCATCTACAATTCCACCACCCAATACTCTATCAAATTCTACATCACCGGTGCTATGCCTTTTCTCTTGACCACTCTCTAATTCCGAAAAAGTTCTTGCTCTTCCTGTGTTTTTTCCAGGTTCTTTAGACCACACTTTGGTCTTTTTTTCTTTGTGCACTATCTCCTCTGCCATGGTATTCCATTCATCACAAGTAGGACATTTACCTACCCATTTGGCCGAATTTGCTCCACAATTGGAACAGAAAAATACTACTTTTGGTGCTGCCATTTATTCAATTTTCGTGTTAGGCGAAGGTAAGAAAAAAGAGGCGTTAAATTAAGCATTGTACTTTTTGACTTTCTGTACGGTTTTATGCAGAAAGTTTAATAAATTTGCCGTCTAATTTTCAACCTAAAAAGCTCATTTATGAATTTTGAATTGACCGAAGAACAAATTGCTGTTAGAGATGCAGCAAGAGATTTTGCAAAAACAGAATTGCTCCCAGGGGTAATTGAAAGAGATACAAAACAAGAATTTCCTATGGCTCAAATAAGAGCTCTAGGTGAGCTTGGCTTTATGGGCATGATGGTAGACCCTAAATATGGGGGATCTGGAATGGACGCAGTTTCTTATGTTCTTGCAATGGAAGAAATTTCTAAAATAGATGCTTCTTGCTCCGTAGTGATGAGTGTAAACAACTCCTTAGTGTGTTGGGGTATAGAGACTTTTGGGAACGAAGAACAAAAAATGAAATACTTGGTTCCTCTTGCTACAGGGAAAGTACATGGTGCATTTTGTTTAAGTGAGCCGGAAGCAGGATCTGATGCTACTTCTCAAAGAACAACGGCAGAAGACAAAGGAGATTATTATTTACTGAATGGAACAAAAAACTGGATTACCAATGGTAATTCTGCAGATACCTTCTTAGTAATCGCTCAAACAGATGTTGAAAAAGGACACAAAGGAATCAATGCTTTTATCGTTGAAAAATCTTGGGAAGGTTTCCAAGTAGGACCAAAAGAAGATAAATTAGGAATCAGAGGTAGTGACACACATTCTATCATGTTCCAAGACATGAAAGTTCCTAAAGAGAACAGAATAGGAGAAGATGGATTTGGATTTAAATTCGCTATGAAAACACTAGGTGGTGGAAGAATAGGAATTGCTTCTCAAGCATTAGGAATAGCCTCTGGAGCATACGAACTTGCCCTTGCTTACTCCAAAGAAAGAAAAGCATTTGGTACAGAAATCATGAACCACCAAGCGATCCAATTTAAACTAGCTGATATGGCTACGGAAATTGAAGCAGCTAGATTGCTTTGTTTGAAAGCAGCATGGCAAAAAGACAATGGTCAAGATTACGAAGTAACTAGTTCCATGGCAAAACTATTCGCCTCAGAAACGGCAATGAAAACAACAGTAGAAGCGGTGCAAGTGCATGGTGGATACGGCTATGTAAAAGAATACCACGTAGAAAGACTGATGCGTGATGCGAAGATTACTCAAATTTACGAAGGTACTTCTGAGATACAAAGAATAGTAATTTCTAGAAACGTGCTTAAGTAATTAAGCTTGAAGAAATTCTTACTCATAGCCTGTATTTTGGGCGCACTTTCTGTCATCTTAGGTGCTTTTGGTGCACATTATTTCAAAAAGTCTTTAAGTCCAGAATTACTGGATTCTTATAAAACCGGCATTCGATATTTGATGCTACATTCTATTGTCTTACTAGTCGTTAATGCAGTTGATATTAGCAGTAAAACAATGCTCAAAAAAGTCAATTACCTCTTTACCATTGGAATCCTATTCTTTTCTGGCTCCATACTCGCCATTGTTCTAGGTGTTCCAGCAAAGTTGATTTGGTTTGTGACACCTTTGGGTGGCTTATTGCTTGTCTTGGGATGGATACTACTTGGCCTTGGAGTTTGGCGCAAGAAGGACCTTTAGGTAACAGATAATTTCCTACCTTCGTAAACCATGAAACAAGGCTTACTTCTTCTTTTCATTGGCTGTGCCAATATCCTTTATTCACAAGAAACCAGGAAGAACGAGGACATCTCTGTTGTTGCATTGGTACATAGTTCTTTTGAGGCCTGTGACATGGAATTGGTTGGGGCCAATCTAAACACCAGAATAGGGAACGTAGTTACCCTCACTGTTCCCAAGAACAAGCAAGAAGGACTTAACAACATCCCCACTATAACCTATTGGCATAAAGCCAATAAAGTCAAACCCAATTTAGAGAAAGCCGCATACGACTTGCGTGTGGATTCCGTACATGCCGGAATAAACTTTGATTCTCCCTATGCTGGAGAAGATGTCATAATTGGAGTTACGGACTGGGGTTTCGACTATACCCATCCCATGTTTTACGATACTGCATTAGAAAAAACAAGGATTCTTGCCGCATGGGATCAGTACAAAAAATCTGGACCAGCTCCTGAAGGATACGATTACGGAACAGAATTCAAAGGAGAATCTGATTTAATAACTGCTGGATCAGACACGTCCAATGTTTACAATTATGGGACACATGGGACTCATGTAGCAGGTATTGCTGGCGGAAGTGGTGGCGGAACAAAATACAGAGGAGTTGCCTTTAAGGCCAATTTCCTATTTGCTACCTTCTTGGTAAACGAAGCAGCTTTTATTGATGCAGTAGCTTGGATGAAAAACAAAGCAGATACTTACAACAAAAGGCTAGTGGTAAACATGAGTTGGGGATTGTACAACTTAGGAACCATGGATGGAAATTCTTTAATCAGTAGAGCATTGGATGAGTTTAGTGCACAAGGAGTGGTATTTGTCACTTCAGGAGGCAACAATGGAGACGTCGATTTTCACATAAAGAAGGATTTCAACAAAGACACCTTAAGTACCAAAGTAAATTTCTACAACTACAATGCAAATCCAAATATGTATGGTCAATGCATTACCATGTGGGGAGAGAAAGACAAGGATTTTTCTGCTTATTTTGGAGTATACGATGGGAGCAGGACTTTGCAGGTAGCAAGTCCGATATTCAATACCAAGGATACTAAAAAAACGCATTCGGGTTATGTAGTATCTGGTTCAGATACTACTTTCTATAAGTTAAACTTGGAGGGAAAGCATCCCTTAAATGAACGAAACTTCATGAGAATGAAGATTAAAAACACAAACACAGATTTAAGCATTGGGCTTCACTCTTTTGCAGATAGTGGTTTGGTACATTATTGGAATGTAGTAGAACTAACGAACGATGTTGGTAATTGGGGATTGCCCTTTACAAAGCTTCTCCCATCTTGGACAGAGGGAGACAATAAGTATGGCTTAGGCGAACCTGCTTGTACTAAATCCGTCCTTACTGTTGCCGCTCATAGCTCAGAAAGCATTGCTCCCAATGGTACTTTAGTTGGCGGTAGAATAACCAACTTCTCTAGTATAGGGCCCACTCTAGACGAAAGGGTAAAACCAGATGTATCCGCACCGGGATCACAAGTGATTTCCAGTTACTCTTCCTTTACCGACAGAACCTATACACCTACAACAACCACTGACTTCAAAGAAAAGACCTATGGCTTTACACCGTTTTCTGGTACGTCTATGTCTTCCCCTGCTACCGCCGGAGTTGCAGCTCTAGTGCTTAGTGCCAATCCTTATTTAAGCTCTGCCCAGGTGAAAGAAATCATTATGAAGACAGCGAGAGAAGATGCTAGAACTGGCAGTGTGAAAGATACTGGGAGTTACGTTTGGGGATATGGTAAAGTAAATGCCTGGAGTGCTGTAAAAATGGCATTAGAAACGGAAACAATAAAGCCAAGCAAAGAACATTTTGTGTATCCTAACCCAGCGAGTAATTTGCTTTTTTACAGCAATAAGGACAAGGTGCTACGGAAAGGAAACATTTATACGAGTAATGGGGAATTAGTCCTTACAGGATACCTCAACATTCAATCTGGTTTAACTATAGATGCTCTAAGACCAGGGATTTATTTTATTGAAATAGATGGGCAAAAATTCAAGTTTGTAGTGTTGTAATTACCCTTAACTGGAAACGATAAACGGAAACAAGACAAAGTCTAAAGGCAGTCGAATTTAATGGATAAGATATCCAAAGAATTTACCGATTGACTTACCACTGGCTTCGGCCCGTGGAGTGTAGGCTGAGGCAGAGAAAAAAAAGACCCTCCCGAAATATCGGGAAGATCTTTTTATTATACGTTTTAGCAAGGATTACATCATGCCTGGCATTCCGCCACCCATGCCGCCCATTCCACCACCATGGTCGTGAGAATGTCCTGCGCTATCTTCTTTCTTGTCTACCAAGACACATTCTGTTGTAAGAATCATACTAGCGATAGAAGCTGCATTTTCCAATGCTACTCTACTTACCTTGGTAGGATCAATTACTCCTGCCTTGATTAGGTTATCGAATTCTTCTGTTCTTGCATTGTATCCAAAGTCATCTTTTCCTTCTTTTACTTTTTGCACAACAATAGAGCCTTCACCACCTGCATTTGCAACAATTTGTCTTAATGGCTCTTCAAGAGATCTTCTTACAATTTGAATCCCTGTATTCTCGTCTTCGTTTAGACCAGTAAGGCTTTCTAATGCATCGATTGCTCTAATGAAAGAAACTCCACCACCTGGTACAATTCCTTCCTCTACTGCTGCTCTTGTAGCATGTAAAGCATCATCCACTCTGTCTTTCTTCTCTTTCATCTCTACTTCTGTAGCTGCACCAATGTACAATACAGCAACTCCACCGGCCAACTTAGCTAGTCTTTCTTGAAGTTTTTCTCTGTCGTAGTCCGATGTAGTAGATTCGATTTGTGCTTTAATTTGGTTTACTCTTCCAGTAATTATTTCCTTGTCTCCACCACCATTTACAATAACAGTATTGTCTTTGTCAATCGTAATTTTATCTGCTCTTCCTAAATCTTCTAGAGTAGCATCTTCTAATTTTCTACCTTGCTCTTCAGAGATAACTTGTCCGCCAGTAAGAACAGCAATGTCTTGCAACATTTCTTTTCTTCTGTCACCAAAACCTGGTGCTTTTACAGCTGCAATTTTAAGAGAACCTCTTATTTTGTTAACTACAAGAGTAGCTAATGCTTCCCCATCTACTTCTTCCGAAATGATAACCAATGGCTTTCCGCTTTGAGCAGTTTGCTCCAAAACTGGAAGTAGGTCTTTCATAGAAGAAATTTTCTTGTCGTAAAGAAGGATGTAAGCATCTTCCAATTCTGCATTCATTTTCTCTGCGTTAGTAACAAAGTAAGGAGATAAATACCCTCTATCGAATTGCATTCCCTCTACAATATCCACTGTAGTATCTGTTCCTTTTGCTTCTTCAACCGTGATAACACCGTCTTTACCTACCTTAGACATTGCTTCTGCAATAAGAGCTCCAATAGTGTTGTCGTTGTTTGCAGATATAGATGCAACCTGTTGTATTTTACTCGTATCGTCACCAATTTCCTTAGATAAATTTTTAAGTGCACCAATTGCTGCAGTAACTGCTTTGTCAATACCTCTCTTAAGATCCATTGGGTTTGCACCTGCCGCTACGTTTTTAAGCCCGTTCGTTACAATTGCCTGCGCCAATACTGTTGCCGTTGTTGTTCCATCTCCTGCAATATCGGCAGTTTTAGAAGCTACTTCTTTCAGCATTTGTGCTCCCATGTTTTCAATAGGATCAGAAAGTTCAATTTCTTTTGCTACAGAAACACCATCTTTAGTGATGTTAGGTGCTCCAAATTTTTTGTCTATTACTACGTTTCTTCCTTTAGGTCCAAGAGTTACTTTTACAGCATTTGCCAATGCATCTACTCCTCTTTTTAGTCCTTCTCTAGCGCTTACGCTAAACTGAATGTCTTTTGCCATTTTTTCTTTTTCTTATTAATTAAACAATTGCAAATAAATCCGACTCTCTCATGATTAAATAATCCGCACCTTCTACGCTAAGCTCGGTACCTGCGTATTTACCGTACAACACCATATCCCCAACTTTTACACTCATTGGTTCCTCTGGTTTTCCGTTTCCTACTGCAACTATTTCACCTCTCATAGGTTTCTCTTTAGCAGTATCTGGAATATAAATTCCACCTGCTGTTTTTTCTTCGGCTGCTGCTGGTTTTACCAGCACTCTATCTGCCAATGGTTTTATGTTCATAATTGTTAATTTAAATATTAATTGTTATGGTTCTTTAAAGTCAATACTTGTGCCAAGTGCTTTTCGCAGTCAATAAGTCAGTAAAACCTACTTAAACCGACCTATAAATGTCACTTTAACCATTCTTATTTAATTATTCAGAAACATTTAGGCATAAAAAAAGCGTCAACCTTATGGATTGACGCTCTTAACTATTTTCTTAATACTTATTCTGCTGGTGCGTCTGAAGGTGTACCATCTGTTGGTGCTTCTCCTCCAGCTGCTCCTGCATCTGGTGTAATGTCTACCTTTGGAAGTGTAGGAGCTGGACTATTTTCTAATAGTTCCTCAATATCTGTTCTTCCTTCTTCAAAATCCAAATCGTCTGGATTTGGTCTATTGTATGAGCTCGTGTACACAGAGATCACAATGATACCTATGGCAAATGCCCAAGTTAATTTTTCTACTAAATCGCTTGTTTTCCCAGCTCCAAAAATTTGGTTACCTGCTGAGAAGTTAGAAGCTAGTCCACCGCCTTTTGGGTTTTGAATAAGTACAACTAACATAAGTAAGACACTTATTATTCCAGCTATTATTAATGCAAATGTTAACATATCTATAATTCTATTTTATTTTTTATCTAGGTTACGCAAGTTTTTTATGCGGGTTGCAAAATAAGTCTCTTTTTGTGGAAATAACAAGATTAACTTTTCATAGGTTAAAATCGCTTCAGGATACCTTTCTTGCTCTTCATAAAGCTTTGCTAAAGTCTCAGAAACTATCTCCCCTTCAATGTTGTCACTTCGCTTTGCCATCTCTGCTGGAGAGAAGAAACTTGCCTTCTTCTTTTTGGATGTTGTCTTGTTACTAAGAAACTTCTCAATAGTAACTAATGACTTATGTGGCTTGGTCTCAATCCCCTTATTATTAGGCTCCTGAGCTAATTCTTTTTCCTCTTTTATTTCCTCTTTGTCCGTGCTTTTAAGCCAAGCAAAAAAGTCATTCGGCTCACTACTTTCTTTTGTTTCCTCTTGCACATTCTCCACCTCCAGAGCATAGTGATCTTCTAAATTGTATTGAATGTTACTCAACATCAATTCATCCAATAAGGCTTTTTCATCCAAAACTACTTTGGCCTTTTTCTTCTTCTTCGACTTCTTTTTCTTTTTCTCTACTTTCTTGGAAGCAGTCTTCTTTTTCTCCTTTAAAACAGGTTTCGTCTCCACCTTCTCTTTGGCAATTACTTTCTCCGCATTATCTATTGCTGTTAACTCGTCCTTCTTAGGTTTAGTTATTCTTTCAGCCCTTGGAGGTAGTCCTTTTCGTTTCGGCTTAACCGCTTCAACCTTAACCTCCACTTTAGCTATAGGTGGCCTCCCTCTTCTTTTAGGAGTTACAGTAATTTCTTCTTCTTTAACTTTAGGCGGTCTTCCTCTTCTCTTTGGTGCTGCCTTTACTTCAGCCTCGACCTTCACTTTAGGCGGCCTCCCTCTTCTTTTAGGTGCTGCCTTTATTGACTCCTCCTTAACCTTAGGTGGTCTACCTCTTCTCTTTGGTTCCGCTTTTACTTCTACCTCTTTCTTAATTACTGGCTCTTTTAACGCTGCAATTGGCTTTGTCTCTTCTTTCTCCTCCTTATCAGTTTCTTTTATCCCCTTAGCCTTCCACGCAGAATCCTTCTTAAGTACGAAGCGTTTTTCAACCGGTTTAGCTGTAGATACTACTTTACTTACTGGACCCTCTTTCTTAGGAATCTCTACCACTAATGGCTTCACTTCTTTTTTTACTTCAACCTTCTTAGATTTTTCCTCTACTTTGGGTTTTACTTGAACTTTTTTAGTTGGACTATTTTCGGAATGAATAAAATGATAAAACCATTCTCTATCTTGACAATAAAGTGTTGCCTTTTTAACTTGTTCAGCTAATTTATAATGGTTCAGGTTTTTGTATCCTTTTGCAAGAAGTATTTGTCCTAAAGAGAAATAAGGAAATTCTTGAAGTAAACTCTCTAATTCTTGTACCTCATTTTTTCCAATAAGATTGGGGTTTTTACGCCATGCTATGAGACTCTTATGATCCATTACCAAACTAAAGCTGTTTTGTTAAAAATATCCTGGATTATCTCGTCTACAACAATTTGGGTCAATTCGTTTTCAACTGACTCAAATGGCTTGGAGGCATCAAACACTTCATCACTTGGAAATGTTTTAGAAAAATTAAGATCGGGGTGTTTCTCACAAACAAAATCAATCTTAATAGATATAATAAATTTACTACTACTACTTGTTGTATTGTCCTGAATGTTTGCAGCAATTACCCTATAGTCTGTGATAGAGCCTGAAAACTGAAAGTCCCCTCCAGTTGGAATTAAGTCCAATTTTGTCTCATTTTGCCACTTGTCTTTTAAAGACTCGGTAAACAACTGGCTTAACTGGGGATTCACAATATCTGCCTCATTGGGGAAAAAGCTCACAGAAACCGTCTCAACGTCTTCTGGTATGTTTATACCTGACATAGAATATATACCACAACTAGTTAGACTTAGTCCTAGAAGAACAGTCAACCCCATAAGAAATAAGGTTACTTTACTCCAGTTCATATTGCTTAATTTTACGGTATAAAGTTCGTTCAGAAATACCCAATTCTGCAGCTGCCTTCTTTCTTCTTCCCTTGTATTTTTCCAACGCCTTACGAATCATTTTTACTTCTACCTGCTCTAAGGACAAAGATTCTTCTTGCTCCACAACATGCGGCGTCTCAACAAAATCTCTCTCTTCCTCATATTCCGATGGCTTGCGAATGACCATCTCAGGCAAATTTACTTCTAAATCATCGGTATTTAAAACGTGGTTAAGTGTTTCTCTATTGTCTTTTATATATTCTTCGGTGTTGCTTTGGTTTTCCAATAACCCCACCACGACTCTTTTCAAATCCGTAACATCCTTTTTTAAATCGACAAGGACCTTGTAAAAAACATCTCTCTCTGACAAGGACTCATCACCATAACCTTTCGACTTGTCCAACAAAGCAGGAAGTGAATTAGGGGCTAAGGGCAAGTATTGCTTTAGCAAATCAGAATCTATCTTGGTCATGTCTTCCATGACACTTATTTGCTCTGCGACATTTTTTAACTGCCTAATGTTTCCAGGCCAAGGGTGATTTTTTAATAATTGCTCCGCTTCAGGAGTCAGTTCAACTTCCGTTTGTCTGTATTTATCTGCAAAGACAGAAGCAAACTTCATGAACAAAATAGGAATATCCTCCTTACGTTCATTCAGCTTAGGAACTCGAATAGGAACAGTAGAAAGTCTATAGTACAAATCTTCTCTAAACTTCCCTTGTCTAGACCTCTCTAATAAATCTCTATTTGTGGCAGCAACTACTCTTACATTCGTTTTTTGTACTTGGGAAGAACCTACTTTTATGAATTCTCCATTTTCCAATATTCTCAGCAACCTAGATTGCGTGCTTAATGGTAACTCTCCCACTTCATCTAGAAAAATGGTCCCACCATTTACAGTCTCAAAATATCCCTTTCGCTTTTCATGCGCCCCAGTGAAAGCTCCTTTCTCGTGCCCAAACAGTTCGGAATCGATTGTTCCTTCAGGAATTGCCCCACAATTTACTGCAATGAAATTATTGTGTTTCCTTGTACTTAGTTGATGGATGATCTTAGAAAAGGATTCCTTTCCTACACCACTTGCACCTAAAATTAAAACGTTGATGTCTGTAGGAGCAACTCGAATAGCTGTCTCCAAAGCATGATTTAGCTTAGGTGAATTACCAATAATCTCAAACCGCTGTTTTACTTGTCTTAAATCCATTTTCTTCAAATAGGAGGGCAAATATAATACTTTTCACTGACATTGTGTCAGTGTTTCATCGTGTTTTTCTATTCCTTTATTGGCACAGCCCTTAAAAAAACCGCCAACGAAACAAGCCCAAAGCCCATTTTATACTATCCCTTCCTAATTTTTAGCTTTTTCGGCTACCCCAAAATATTTAATTGTATGAAACTAATCGTTTTTTAGACGAGTAAGAAAATAAAAGATAGCATCAAAGTTTAAAAACGCTTTATTCTACAAACAAATCACTGGCAATTCTGTCTGCCATGTGTTTTCCTTCCTTTGTTAATTGAATTACCTCGTTCTCCATAGTAACCATTCCATTTTCTAGATAAGGTGCTATATCTACACTAATATTGGCCACAGCCAAAGGGTCGATTTCTAAAATTCTCTTTATGTCACAGCCATTTGAGGTACGTAATGCAACAAGAATGTATTCATTTACTTTGTCCTTTTGACTTAAAATTTCCTTCTCAAAAGGGACTTGGTTATTATTTAATGCACTAAGGTACTCCTTGTTGTTGTTCACATTCCATTGCCTAGAAAATCCATTATAAGAATGTGCAGATGGTCCTATGCCTAAGTAAGGAACGCCATTCCAATAGTTGGAATTATGCACCGCTCTATGTCCTTTTTTACAAAAATTGCTAATCTCGTAATGCTCCCAACCCTCCTTTTCCATCACCTCCATTAAACTATTAAAGTGCCTTGCCGTGTTTTCGTCAATGGGGGCAGGAGACCTTTTGGTATGTATAAGCTTGAATAAAGGTGTATTTTCCTCTACCGTAAGTGCATAACAAGACAAATGACTTGGATTGTATTCCAATGCTTTATAAATATTCTTAATCCAATCCTCTTTGCTTAAACCTGGAATACCATAAATAAGGTCTAAGCTAAGATCGTGAATTCCGCCTTCTTTTGCAATATTGGCTGCTTGAGAAGCCTCTTGTGCATTGTGCGCCCTGTTCATCCACTTTAAGTCCTGCTCTCTAAATGACTGAATACCAATACTCAATCTATTGATTCCATTTGCTTTCCAGAAAGCTACCTTCTCCTGAGTGATGTCGTCTGGATTTGCTTCCAAGGTTATTTCTGCATTAGGATTTACGCTAAAGTACAAATGAATCCTTTCCAACAGCTTCTTTAGCTGTTCCTGAGTTAAGAGAGAAGGTGTACCTCCTCCGAAATAAATAGAATCTAAATTTGTTTTAGTCTCTAGAGAGGAGAAATACCCTTTTTGAATTTCCACCTCCCTACACATGGCACCTACTACCTCATCTTGCATTTTTCTATTTACTGAAAAATGAAAATCACAGTAAAAACATGCTTGTTTACAAAAAGGTATGTGAATGTATATTCCTGACACGGGACAAAGGTGAAGAAAAATAGAATAATACTTTATTTTTGTGCTGAATTAATGAAAATATTTCTTAGAATTTTCTTCACTCTTACCTCCTTAGCCTTTTATGCTGGTGCGCATGCTCAAGGATACAAGCTGATTATTCATTTATCTGAAGAAGATTCTTTGACCGTCGGAAATACATTTCGATACGAACGTTATTACCAGAGTATAGAAGACCATGAAAAGGATTTAAAAAACGAGATAAAATATTGGCATAGACTGTCCTACTTAACAGCATCTGTGGATTCCTCCTGGAATATTAAAGAAGAAAAACACATCTCTTTATGCCTTGGAAAGCCTATTAAGCTGGCCTTATTATCCTATGAAAACGTTCCAAAAGAGGTGCTTTACGGGGCAGGATACAATGTCGTAAAACAAGGAAAAGAACTGGCTAGTTATAAATTAATTAATAGGTTAAACAGCAAAATACTAAAACACTACGAAAACCATGGGTACCCCTTTGCGCTATTAAACCTGAGCAAGGTATCTAGTAATACGAATGGGGTGAGCATTACTTACAGCCTAGACCCCTATAAAAAACAAGTATTTGATTCTATACGGATAGACGGCAACCTAGTTATTAAGAAGAGCTTCTTGGAGAATTATCTGGAAATAAAAGAAGGGGAGGATTATAGTGAAATTTCCTTCAGTCAAATCGATAGAAAACTAAAAGCCCTTTCTTTTGTTCAAGTTACTGCGCCTACAGAACTTTATTTCTCCAATGAGAAGGCACACATCATTATTCATACAAACAAACGAAAATCAGATAAGATAAATGGATTAATTGGCTTTGCTCCAAATAGCAACAACAAGAAAAAAGGACTGCTCATTACAGGTGAGTTTGATTTGGAATTGCACAACCTGTTTAAATCTGCAGAAGAATTCTCCCTTAACTTTAAAAGTTTTTTAGAGCGATCTCAAAAATTCGAGACTAAAATTGGCGTACCCTATGTTTTGTCCAGACCAATTTTTTCTAAAAAAATATTCTCTATTCCCATTGGCGTAGAAGCGGAGTTTAATATGTTTAAATCCGATACTCTTTTCTTGAATTTAAACACCAAATTATCCTTAAATTACTTGATCAGTTCTGGAGACAAGTTGAGTTTCTTCTATCAAAACTTAAGCACCAACCTTATTACAGTAGATACTGTTCAGATACGCATTAACGAACAACTACCTCAAACAAATTCTGTAAAAACAAATTACTATGGTCTGAAATTTTCAAGGTCTAGACTCGACTACCCTTTCAACCCTAGAAAAGGTCTTTCTTTACATTTTGCTGGAGCTATGGGTATCAAGAAAATAATTAAACACAGAGACATCCAAAGGTTAAAATTTGTTAAAAATGGCGAATCTACTAGCATTTACGACAGTCTTAAGCTCCGATTCAATCAATACAACTTGAACACTAAGATCGAATACTATCTGCCTATAGGCAATTCATCTACTTTCTTGTTCTCTGGAACAGCTCAGAGTATAATTGCGGATAAGGTATATGAAAACGAACAAATAAGGTTAGGTGGTTTTGGCAATTTACGTGGCTTTGATGAAGAGAGTATTTATGCTACCACTTATGGTTTGATTAACTTGGAATATCGTTATTTACTGGGGCTAAACTCTTACATGCAATTCTTCTGGAATGGTGCCTACATAAAAAATGATGCCACAACAATTTCTTCTCTAAAAGAAGATACACCTTTTGGTTTTGGTGCAGGAATAAGTTTTGAAACTGCAGCAGGAATCTTTAACATTGCCTACGCTTTGGGTAGACAACAAAACAATCCTATTGAGCTTAGAACTGCCAAAATACACTTTGGACTAACAGGATACTTTTAACAATGCATAAGAACCTAATTCTACTTCTATTGTTGGTAACACCAATGCTAATTAAAGCACAGGATACTAGTGCTGTTGAAGGGAATCCTGCCCCAATTATAGTATCTCCTTCTGTACCCAATAAGGTATTTACAAAAAAAGAACCCAATATCTTAGATTCTTTTAAAACCGACTCTTTAAGGAAATTTTTAATCGCTCCATTTGAGTTACCCATTTCTTACCAACAAGTTCCATTGGATGGTTCATATGAAAAGTTAGAATACGATGCAATTGTTAAATACGATAAATTAAAACCAAAAAAAACCTGGTTCTTGATTAGCTTTCTATCCGTATTACTTCTATTCATGATATTAAAATTATCCTATTTAAAACAGGTGATTGGTTTAATTAAAGCACTTTTTAACAAAACCTATTTCAGAGAACACTTGGATAACCTTCAAACAGAGATTAATACCTATAACTTCCTCCAGGTATTACTTAAGTCAGCTGTTTTTGCCCAGGTACTCTACCTATGCTTAAGTCCTGAATTCAAATTTTTAAGTGCCTCATCATCGGATGGTTTAAATTTTGTTGTTCTGTTGGGAATTATATTTGCCTATTTCTCCCTTGAAAGAATATTACGACACCTCTTTTCTAACCTTACTTTGATAACAGAATTTAACAAAAATGTCTTTTTACTGCAATCTTCTGTTGACCTCCTCTTTGTTTTAATTCTATTCCCTGCTCTCGTGTTCTTCTATTATCAAGATGTCAACTTTTTAAGCTTAGCCCAGTTACAGAATTTGGGATTGATAATAATTTGTGTCTTTTTTGTTACAAGAACCGTTGTTTCCTTATTAGCAAATAAGGAAATAAGAACAGTGTATAAATTTCTAATAATTACCTATCTTTGCACCTTCGAAATTTTCCCATTTTTGATATGGGTTAAGATTCTCAGAATATGAGCACAGAAAAAGCCCCTAAGGTGAAAACCATATTAATATCTCAGCCTAAACCTGAGAATGGCAAAACAAACTATGATGAGATTGCTGTAAAACACAAGCTCAAAATAGATTGGCGCCCTTTCATTCATCTTGAAGAAGTGGATGGTAAGATTTTAAGAAGAAACAGAATCCATGTTTTAGAACATTCCGCTGTAATCTTTACTTCAAGAAATTCAGTAGATAATTTCTTTAGAGTTTGCGAAGAAGTGAAGGTAGAACTTCCTATCACTATGAAGTATTTTTGTTTGAACGAAAGTATTTCCATGTATATTCAAAAATACACCCAAATAAGAAAGAGAAAACTCTTTACTGGTAAAGGACCAGAGAAAGACTTATTCAGGTTAATAAAGAACCATAAAACAGAAAAGTACTTGTTCCCGTGTTCAAACATTAGGAAGGACAACATTCCTAACTTTTTAAACGAACAAGGAATTGAGCATACAGAAGCAGTAATGTTTAAGACTGTATGTAGTGACCTCTCTGATTTAGAAGATGTTTATTATGACATTATTGTTTTCTTTAGCCCAGCTGGTATCCAATCCTTATTTGAGAATTTCCCTGATTTTGTTCAAAATGATACAAGAATTGCTGGATTCGGGAGTACAACAAAGAAGGCTATTGAAGATGCTGGATTAGTATTAAATATTGCTGCACCTTCTAAGGAAAACCCATCTATGATTAGCGCCATAGAGGACTACATCAAAGTAGTAAACAAGTAACCTTCTTCTTTTAAAATGGAAATTCTTGATCCAATACCTACTGAAGAAAGAAAGGTTAACCATTTATCCGAATTCTTTATTTTTATTGGAATAGCTATGGTTTCTATTTTTGTATTTGCAATTATAGGTGGATTGATTTGCTCTAATTTATACGGTGTCTCCTTGGAGGAAATATCCGCTATTTCAACACTTCAAATGGAGCATCCTCAAGCGAGTAAAATCCTTAAAATTAGCCAAACATTTTCTCTGTTTGGTATGATTGCAGGAGCATTGACCTTTCTACTTACAACAAGAAAACACATCTTTTCATATCTTTCGTTAAAGAAAGAGATGCACTTACTATACGTTATACTCAGCATTCTACTCGTAATAACCTTATTGCCTTTAGTCTCCTATGTTGTGAACATTAATTCGGGTATTGCAGAATCACTAGGTTACTCTAGTAAAAACTTAATGGGTGTGTACGAATTACTTGCCTCTTCCAATAGCACTATCGGTTTTATATTCAGCATTTTCCTTATGTCTGTATTACCAGCAGTTGCAGAGGAGTTTCTCTTTAGAGGTGTTTTACAGACCTTATTAAAAAAATGGTCAAAGAGCAGCCATTTGGCCATAATAATCACATCCTTAATCTTCGCAGTTATTCACAGCAACCCAGAACAAATTCTAGGTATTTTATTGCTTGGTTTGATTCTAGGCTATTTGTTTGAACTTACGGGTAACTTAATTTATCCAATCATCTTGCATGCATCCAACAACTTATTGTCTGTTATCGGGATGAAATATGCAGAGGGAAATAAGGTTTTTGAGGCATTAGCTAATGACTATAGTCCTAACCTATTCGTTGTGCTTATCTCTGTGCTATTTACTAGTTCCATTTTTGTATTTTTGTACAAAACATCGCTAAAAAAAGAACATGAGTAATCTACTTCAAAGAACCATAACGGGATTAATTTTTGGAATTGTGGTCATTGGCGCAATCGTGTTCAATGAATACAGCTTTGCCATATTGTTGCTAGTTATATGCGTTCTGGGGCTAAAAGAATTTTACAAATTGTCTCTTTCAGAAGCTAACAAAAAGTATTCAATTATCGCCTTGGTATTTGGGATTGCGATAACAACTATTTTCATTTCTGCAGATATATTCCTTGACCATCCGTTTTATAATTTAACTGATTCTTTTTTCATGGTGGTTTTGACTTTTGGCTTTGTTTCTTTTTCAGTGTTAGATATATTTCTAAACAAAAACCCCAAAGCGGGTCAAGTTCTATTAGGATTAGTGCTTATCCCTTTTTCATTAATTCTATTATGGAAGTTTAGCCACTACGGATACATCAATTGCATGGACATTGGAAAAGATGTTAAACCTCAATACACCTATACTTATCAACTACCCCTCACTTTATTAGTCCTTACTTGGGCAAACGATGTAGGCGCCTATTTTTCTGGGAAATTCTTAGGAAAGAGAAAACTATTTGAACGTATTTCTCCTAATAAAACTTGGGCAGGGTTCTATGGTGGATCAATTTTAACCATCGTACTTCTATTTCTCTTAAATGAACGCAATCTCACTGGTTTAGATAACTTAAGTTCTGTTTCAATAATACTTTTAAGCATCACCATAAGTACCTTTGCCACTTTTGGAGACCTCTATCAATCCTATACAAAACGAATATACGGAGTGAAGGACAGTGGGAGTATCCTGCCGGGACATGGAGGCATTTGGGATAGATTTGATGGTTTCTTTTTTGTCATCTATGGCTACTTCTTTTTTCAATTCACCAGTGCATTATTTTTTTAGACCATTATAAAAGACATTAAGCACAAAGTATGTCTTTAATCGTTTGTGTTAAATAAAGATTAACTACATATTTGCCTTACAATTTCAAAACACTCAATTAGATAAGAATAATCTATTTCTTATGAAATACAAAGAACCCGCACCTATTCCAAATAAATTAAATCCTCTTGATTCAATGATGTCAAGGTTTGATGAAGCAGCCAAAAAACTAGGACTAGACGATGACTCTTACAATGTTTTAAAAGTTCCATCTAAATCAGTAATGGTAAGTCTTCCAACCATAATGGACGATGGTTCTATTCAAGTTTTTGAGGGATTCAGAGTTATTCACTCAGCAAACCTGGGACCATCCAAAGGAGGAATTAGGTATTCCATGGACGTTAACTTAGATGAGGTAAAGGCATTAGCGGCATGGATGACATGGAAGTGCGCTATTGTAAACATTCCTTATGGCGGAGGTAAAGGGGGTATAAAATGCGACCCTCGTTCCATGAGTGAAGGAGAGCTAGAAAGACTTACAAGAGCCTATACGGTTGCAATGGCAGATGTATTTGGGCCGGACAAGGACATCCCAGCTCCAGACATGGGAACTGGTCCACAGACAATGGCGTGGATAATGGATGAGTATTCTAAAATCAAAGGACATTCCATAAACGCTGTTGTAACAGGTAAACCACTCGTTTTAGGTGGATCTCTGGGTAGAGTAGCTGCAACAGGTAGAGGCGTAATGGTAAGCACTAGAAGCGCAATGGCAAAATTAAAAATGGACCCGCAAACTTCTACTGCAGTAGTTCAAGGATTTGGAAACGTAGGTTCTATATCTGCTCAATTAATTGAAATGCTCGGTGTAACTATCGTTGGAATTAGCGACATAAGTGGTGGCTATTACAACCCAAAAGGAATCAACATTGAAGAAGCTATAGAATATACCAAAAACAACAAGGGCACTTTGGGAGGCTTTAAAGGAGGCAAAAAAGTGAGTAATGCAAAATTATTAACTCTAGAAACAGATATTTTAATTCCTGCAGCAATGGAAGATCAAATTACAGCTGAAAATGCAAATGACATTAAAGCTAAACTAATTGTAGAAGGTGCCAATGGACCTACTTCAGCCAATGCAGACAAGATACTCAATGACAAGAAGATAATGGTAGTACCTGATATTCTTGCCAATGCAGGTGGAGTAACTGTTTCCTATTTTGAATGGGTTCAAAATAGATTAGGGTATTTCTGGACGGAAGAAAGAGTGAATAGACGTAGTGATAGAATCATGAAACAAGCATTTGAAAACGTTTATAATGCTTCAAAAAAATACAGAGTAAGTATGAGAATTGCTGCTTATATTGTAGCGATAGACAAAGTTGCCTCTACGCAAAGACTTAGAGGAGTGTTCCATTAAAATAAGGATATGACTATACATAAAGAAGGATACAAAATAATATTTTTTACCATGCTCCTATTGGCTGTGGTTAACATCGTACTGATGAAATTCACACCCGATTGGCTGGCCAACATCGTATTAGGGCTATCGGTAATTTTCTTCTTTTTGGTGGTGCAATTTTTTAGAAACCCTAAAAGGCATACTATAATCAATGACAAGCACATCATCGCTCCTGCAGATGGTAAAGTAGTTGTGATTGAAGAAGTAATGGAGGAGGAATATTTTAAAGAGAAGAGAAAACAAATCTCTATTTTCATGTCCCCACTAAATGTTCATGTGAATAGAAACCCTATCTCGGGTCAAGTAAAATATGCCAAATATCACCCAGGAAAATACCTAGTAGCCTGGCATCCAAAATCTTCAACAGAAAACGAGAGAACTACCGTAGTCATCGAAAGCAATAAAACTTCCATCCTTTTTAGACAAATTGCAGGAGCAGTCGCAAGGAGGATTGTAATGTATTCCAAAGAAGGACAATATGCCAATCAAGGCGAAGACATGGGATTCATAAAATTCGGTTCAAGAATCGACGTATTTGTTCCTGTTGATTGCAAGATAAATGTAAATATAGACGAAAAAACCAAAGGAGGAGAAACGATTTTAGCGACTTTGGTATAGTTTATGTACTTTTGAATAAAGAATAATAATAGAAAAAAATGAAATACTTAATTTTAATGTTGGCATTTGTAGGTTCTATGACCTTCGCAACTGCACAAACTGCTGCTGATGGCTCAGACAAAAAAACTGCACCAAAAACGGTTGTAGATGAAAAGAAAGAAGTAGCTACTGCTAGTAACAGTGCTGAACAGAAAGAAACAACTACAGCTGCAACAACAACAGCAAAGAAATCTTGTGCTAAGAAATCTTGTTGCAAAAAGGGAACAGCTGCAACAACAAGCACTGAAAGCAAGAAAGAATGCACTAGTGCAAAGAAAGCATGTTGCAAGAAAAAAAGTACTGCAACTGCTGCAAATGAAACATCCACAGCAAAAAAGACTTGTACAAAATCCTGTTGTAAAAAGAAATCTTAAAATCTAACTTTTTAGATTAAAAAGCTTGTCCTAGGACAAGCTTTTTTTATGCTCTTGTTTTGAAGATTTTGCATGTATTTCCTCATTAGTTAATATTGCGCCAACCGTCGCATTAAGTGGGCCATATATCGTCCCAAAGACAGGTATAAGCATGAATATGGACAGCATGGAACCATTTCCTAAGACAGCGCCTTTATTCCTACGTAAATACATTACAGACTCCTTTATGCTTCTTTTCTTTCTCTCGTTGATGTAATCAAAAGTGGAAAAGCCATAAAAGTAGGCTCCAATAAAAAACAACAAAACTGAAATGAACGGACTTAACCATGGTACAAAGAGTCCAATAATCAAAAGAATAATCGTCATTGACATCTCCAACACAAAATTACGTGTCGCTATTAAAATTCCTCTCCATATGTCTTTCAGGAACTGTGCTAAGACAAAAGGATAGGAGTTTCCTTTGATAATTTCTTCCGCTCTCTCAGAAAGAAAAGCCATTACTGGAGACAATAAGATTAATACAATGTATTTGTTCGCTCTAAAAAAAACATATATCAGGGAAATCTTTAAGATTAAAAAAAACACGAACTCTCCAACCATAAGCCCACTCCTTTTAACATTTTCCCAAAAACTTAACGTTTTGTCTACGGAAGACAACTCCAAACCTAACTTATCTAATGCATAATCACTTAATAAATCTACATAGTGTAAACTGTAATGTATTGCAAAGGAGAACAGCAGAATTCCCAGGATTAATGGAAACAGATAATAATGTCTTAATCTATTCTTCCGAATGAAAGAAAAGGAAGAAAGGAAATGGCGTATTGCCAGAAAAAATTGGGATAATAGACTCACAATACAAAGCAACAGAAAAAATAGTCCTAAATGAAATGATTATTAATCAAAAATTGCAAATTCAAGATGAGCAATTACCTTTGAGGCAAAACAATACTAATGGACTTTTTAGACCCGAAAATTCAAGAATACTCAGAGCAATTTACACAAAACGAAAGTGAACAATTGTATAATCTTAACAGAGAGACTCATACAAATATACTTATGCCTCGCATGTTGTCTGGACATATACAAGGTAGGATTTTATCCATGTTTAGTAAAATGATAAAGCCAAATTGCATTTTAGAAATAGGTACTTATACTGGTTATTCTGCCTTGTGCTTAGCAGAAGGTCTAAGTGATAGTGGAGAACTTCATACTATTGACAAAAACGAAGAATTAGAACCAATATGCACTAAGTATTTCAACTCCAGCTCTTACAAAAATCAAATTACATTGCATACTGGTGATGCTATAAAGATAATTCCCGAATTAAATAAAGCTTACGATCTTGTTTTTATAGATGCCGACAAAGAAAATTACTCAAACTACTTTGACCTAGTAATAGATTCCATGCCTCCAGGAGGCGTTATAATAGCTGACAATGTTCTTTGGAGTGGCAAAGTAATAGACAAGCAACAACTTGAAAAAGATGAAGAAACAAAAGCCCTACATGCTTTTAACACCAAAGTACATAATGACGTAAGAGTAGAAAATGTATTATTTCCCGTAAGAGATGGTTTAATGGTTTTGAGAAAAAAATGAGTTATTTCTTTAACTTCTCCTCAATTAGTTTTCTAAGTTGATCTTCTTTTAAATAACCAACTGAACGGCTTAATTCTTTCCCATCCTTAAAGAAAACCAAAGTAGGCATTGCTTCAATTCTAAATTTAGTCGCAAGATCTTTTCTTTCATCTACATCAACCTCCGTAATTGTTATATTCTCACTTAGCTCTACTCTCAATTTTTTAATACTTGGTTTCATTTTTTGACAAGGACCACACCAAGTTGCAGTAAAATCTACTAATACTAGCTTATCTCCTTCCAAAGCTGTTGCAAAATCAATTAACTCCAATTCCTTCACTTCAGGTTCTATTTTTTCTCCTTGAACGACATTGTTGCCATTGATTTTCCAAGATTCGATACCACCTCTAAGCTCATAAACTGGATTAAAGCCTGCCTCCTTTATTTTCAGAAAGGCCTTAGCACTTCTCGATCCCCTTTTACAATAAACAAAGATTTGCTTTGACTTATCCATTTTTGCTATTTCGGCATCAAAGTTATCCTCGTTAACATCTATATTTATTGCGCCTTCTAAGTGAGATTCATTAAACTCCTCTGGAGTTCTTACATCCAACAAAATAGGGTTTGATGCCTCAATAAACTTTGAAGAGAACTCTTCAACTTTAAGTTTTTGTGTTCTTGAGCTACTGTTACATGCTACAAATGAGAATAATAGTAGAGAATAAATAATGAAATTTTTCATTGTGCAAAGATAGGAATTAAATACAATCCTTGAATTTATAAACTAATATATTTAATTAAAAATTGTAAGCTAAAAGTAAAGAAAGCTAGTTTATAAGGAGAAACTTACACCAAAGTGGAAATCCATGTGGCTAGTTCTAGAACTAAAACTTCCATTATCCAAATTTCTAGCTGCACCGTCGAATCCCTTAATGTCTCTATAATTAGAAACTGAACCATAGTTTCTATTTGCAGAAGCTTCAAAGAATATGGGTTTACGGGTAGACCCAAAATTGAACAATTTGCCTAAGTTGCACTGCAGGCCAAAACCAGCACCTGAATTAAATGCAGTACCATGCGTTTCGGATCTATTTTCAAAAGCATCTGTTTCTTCCTCAGCGGTCATGTCACTAAAGAAGGTAGAGAAGCCCAATTTCCCAACAATAAAAGGGGAAATAGCTTTGTCTCTTAAAAAGTAATAACGCAACATTGCCTTTCCAGTATAATAACAATCCTCTTCATGAACATTAATTGTCTCTGTTGGTGTTTCTAAAGTATAATCTCTATTTGAATACATTGAAACTCCTAATTCAGCACCGACAGAAAAACCAGTATTCTTGATTCCGTAATTTCCATTTATAATAAGACCGTTTGGATTCTTACCTAAATTATCACCAAACTCACCAGTTGCGATTGTTTTATTAAAATAGACTCCCATTGTTGCTTTTTGAGCAAAGCATCCAACAGACATAACTCCCGCTATCAATAATATTACTAGTTTTTTCATCCTTGCAAAATTTAACAAAAACAACGAGAATTCCTATTATTCCTTAACAATTCTCGAAACTGCATTCCCATCCTGAGTAGAAATAGAAAGAAAATAGATTCCTTTTTTTAAATTTTGTGTTGCAACACTAGTGCCTTCTCCAATGAGGATAGCCTCTCCTAGAGAATTGATGATCGCCCATTGAAGAGTAGCACCTTTCTCAACTAAATCAATCTTAATCCTGTCCTTACAAGGGTTTGGGTAAATTCTTTGAACTGGATTCATCTCACCAATAGATTGGAAGGACTCATTCGTAAGCATATAAACCCATACTCGCTCAAACTTAGGTTTCCCATTGGGCTCAATAGGAGTAACATTGTCTTTTACTGTTATGGTATGATTGTAACCTGAAATGAATCTTGTACTAAGATCCCTAGTAAGTTTATAAGGGTAAGATGCATCTTCAACCATCGTTCTATCTCCAAATTTAGTAAAGCCAAGTTCATCGTAAAAATTCGTATCGATTGAATTGGTGTCTCTTTCTTGATAAAAAACATAATACCGATGTTGGGGAGTAAGCCCATCCATAGAAACCCAAGGAGCCAATTTATTATTAAATTCTATTATTTCAGGAATCGGCGCAAAATTAATTACCCTAGAAAGATTTACTAACTTACCCATGTAGCTCGCATTTGTTGCACCTTCTCCATGTCCAGCTAATATTACTTTCTCCCATCGAACCTCCTTCTTTGAATCTAAGTATTTACCCCAATTATCCTCTGAGGCATTGTTCTCAAGATAAACCAAAAGGTCTTTTACTCTTTTCATGAGATAGTGGTTTGAATCCACTTGAATGTCGGGAGTAAGAGCATCTCCTAAAAGCACCTGCCTTCTTACATTCTCATAACAGTTAGGGTCAGTACTACCCTTACAAGCACTTTTTACAGAAGGAGAATTGTTGTAACTCATTCCCAGTACATGAAAACCAGTATTTGCAGCCAATGAATCAAATCTTTGAAAATCACTTGGAACATCTCCTTTACCTGCAAGCATTATTACTAATTTCTCTCTCTCTGTAATCCCCTTATTATACATTGCTACATTTACCTCTACAAAAGAGTTTACCAAATTATTGGCCGATACTGGGGAAACCTCTGTAACTTGAAGCTGAGCCATAATAGAATGAAAGCCACACAATAAGATCAACCCTAAAATTATTTTTTGCATAAGATGCAAAGTTAGCCCCTAGTGTTTTTTTATTATGCACAAATAAAAATAGATTTCAACAGAAAAAAACCTAATAGAAAGGCTTTACCTTTATTCCATTACCTTTGCAGAATGAATTTTGTAAAAACTAGAATTCAAAATAGGATAGGTGAAATTTACCTGGACAGACCTGAAAAGCGCAATGCGCTAAACGCTCAATTTGTACAAGAATTAATGGATGCATTTACTAGCTTGGAAAAGGATGCTAATTGCAAGGTAATAGTATTAAAATCATCGGGCAATGTATTCTGTGCAGGAGCAGATTTAGAGTATCTTCAACAGCTACAAAGCTTTACCCTTGAGGAGAACCTCGAAGACTCATCGCACTTAATGAGTCTGTTTAAGAAGATCTATACTTCACCTAAAATTATTATTGCACAAATAGAAGGACATGCAATTGCTGGTGGTTGTGGCTTAGCAACAGTATGTGATTTCGCTTTCTCTATTCCAGAGGCAAAGTTTGGCTATACAGAAGTAAAAATAGGATTTATTCCTGCCATTGTAATGGTAATTCTGCTTAGAAAAATTGGAGAGACAAAAGCCAAGGAGCTATTGCTAACAGGAGATTTATTTACTGCCAATCAAGCACTAGAGTATGGTTTGATAAATAAGGTGTTTGAAAAATCTACTTTGGATACAGAGGTTAGAAAATTTGCAATGAATATATGTGATAATACGTCAGAACAAAGCTTAGCTAAGACTAAAGAAATGATTGGAATAGTGCAAGGAATGGACTTTTCAGAAGCAATGGAATATGCCGCCAAACAAAACGCTCGTTCTAGAGAGTCAGACGATTGCAAAAAAGGAATTGCAGCCTTTTTAAACAAAGAAAAACTAAGCTGGTAATGATTTTAACAGACACACATAGCCACTTGTACGCGGAAGAATTCAAGGATGATATAGAGGCAGTCATTCAGCGTTGTTTAGAGAGTAAAGTTCAAAGAATCTTTTTACCCAACATAGACGAAGAAACAATTGCTCCTCTTAAGGAATTACATAAGTTAAACCCAGATTTATTCTACCCTATGATGGGTTTACATCCCTGTTCCGTTAAAAAAGACAATTTAGAGAGTCAACTAGAAACAATCCATACCGAATTGATTCAAGGAGGTTATTGTGCAGTAGGGGAAACAGGAATAGATCTACACTGGGACAAAAGTAGCCTTCCGGAGCAAACAAGAGCATTTAAAGCACAGATTGAATGGGCACTAGAATTAAGTCTACCAGTTGTTATTCATGCTCGTGAAAGCACTAAAGAAATTTTAGAGATACTAAAGGAATACGACAACTCCTTAAAAGGAGTATTTCATTGCTTTAGTGGAAATGAATTACAAGCTCAAGAAGTTATAGAACGGGGTATGTATATAGGCCTTGGAGGCGTGTTGACATTTAAGAATTCAGACCTCAAAAATATTGTAAAAAACATTGAAATGAAGCATTTAGTTCTCGAAACAGATTCGCCCTATTTAGCCCCTACTCCTTTCAGAGGTAAAAGAAACGAAAGTTCGTACACCTTAACTATAGCTGAATATTTAGCAGACTTAAAAGGCATCAGCTTGGAAGAAGTTGCAATGTCAACAACAGGTAATTCAATAAAGCTATACGGGGTTTAAGGTATGTACTGCCCTTCCTTATGGAAGCTTTTTATAGTGATCCCAAAATTCCTTGTTCTTAGATTTATCTATTGAAAACTTGTCTCCATTCTTCATGATTACTCTGTTTCGAAATCTCTCTGGAGGCATGTTTACTTGAAGTAAGTTTATAGTTAATTTATTGTCTACTGAATAGAAATATTCCGTGGGCAAAACACCTTTAAAGTTTCTCATTGGCCTTTGTGAGGTTATTACTTCACCATCTTCCATCGTAATAAATACTTCGTTTTTATCAACTAATAAACTTGAAATTTTCGATAATTCAAGGACATGGATTCCATCTTTACGCAATACTGGTATTTTAGAAAACTTGCTTTTTAGTAGTTTATCTGCATACTCATATTTCATAGCTGTTTCTTTAAAACTATTTTTAGAAACAGCTTCAACCACCCTGACTAATTCATCTATGTCCACTGGTTTAAAGAGACATGGAATCCCACTGTAATTCAATGCTTTTATGGAGTATTCATCAAAAGCTGTTATAAAGATAATATTAAAATTAATTGCATCCAATTGATTCAAAATCATAAAAGAATCCCCATCTTTTAAACTAATATCTAAGAAAACTAAATCTGGGCTTCCACTTTCTATCATCTCCAACGCGGAAGGAATGTCGTGCGCTAATCCAAAGATTTCGATTTTAGGACAATAAAGTTCCAAAAGAGATTTCAGCACCTCCCTACTTTTTCTTTCATCATCGACAATAACTGCTCTAGTCATTTTCTCCCCTTGTTTTAAATGGAATGTATATTTCTATTTTTGTACCCTTAGCAACCCCATCCGCATTTAATAGATCCTTGATACTCACAGATAGATTATCAAAGTTTGCTCTATTCAACAGTTCTAATCTTCCTTTAGTTACCGTCATTCCTGCACTATCGTGTTTTCTAGTTCTGCTTGCATTTAGCTCTTTTGCTTTTGCTCTGCCTATCCCATTGTCTTCAATTACACAGTAAACCTGATTTTCCTTCTTTTTCATGCTAATATGTAGTTTACGGTCTATTTCTTTTGGAGCCAGACCATGCAAAATAGCATTCTCCACATACGGTTGCACAATCATTGAGGGAATTAAAGTTTCACTAAGGACTAAATCATCACTAATTTCTATAGTATAATCCAATTCATCCTCCAGTCTCATTTTTTCTAAATCGAGGTATATATTTAATGCCTCTACCTCTTCCTTTAGGGTTATAAAATCCACTATCGAGTTATTCAATATCAATCTCATAAGAGTTGAAAATTTACTTAAATAACTATACGCTGTTTTTGGGTTTTTGTTTAAGATATAATATTGAATGCTATTGATAGAGTTAAAAATAAAATGTGGGTTCATCTGCGATCTTAATGCCTTTAACTCCAAATCTAATACACGTACATTGTACTTATTCCTTACTCGCTTTGCTCTTTGGATTATCGCAAATGTTACAATCCCCGCAAGCAATAAACCCACAAGTAATAAAAACCACAATTCTCTCCAAAAAGGAGCTGAGATTTCTATTTTAATAAATTGTGCTTCTTTAGTCCAAACCCCATCCTCATTTGCCGCTTTCACATAAAAAGTATAAACCCCAGGACTGAGATTTATGTACTTAGCATACCTACTTTTGGTTGTGTAAACCCAATCCTTATCAACTCCTTCTAATTTATATTTGTACAAACATTTTTCCGGATTAGAAAAATTGATTGCTACAAATTCAAAACCAACAAAATTTTGTTTATAGGTTAATTTCAGCGGATTATCACGAGTCAAGTTCGAGATATACGGATAATCCTCTTCAAAGATTTTTATTTTATATATTTCTACTTTAGGAGCATAATTATTTTGTTTTAAATTTTTGGGATTAAAATAATTTACTCCATTAATTCCTCCAAAATACATTGTCCCATCCTTGCTTTTTAGAAATGCGCCTTCATTAAATTCGAGACTTTGAACTTGTGCATTAATGTCATAATTTTTAACAGAATTATTAGAAAGGTCATATCGAGATAACCCTTTATTAGAACTTAGCCAAACAGCATTTTCCTCCTTTAATATCCCATAAATAGCTTCATTCGATAGACCATCCTTGATACCATAATTAACAAAGATTCTCTTTTGGTAATCAAAAACACTAAATCCACCTCCAAAAGTACCAAGACAGTATATGTCTTTACTCAATTTTGTAATGCACATAACTGAATTATTACTTAAAGACAAAGAATCACTATCGTTATGGACAAATTGGTTTTCAACCATGTTCTTTTCTAGGTCAAAGACTAGTAATCCACTATTAAAACTTGCGATTAGTAATTTGTTTTCTTTCTCCAAATATTCAATCTGATAGATTCCAGTTAACCTATCGTCATCAAATTTTCTAGATTCTTTTTTTTCAATATTATAGACAAACAAACCATTTCCACATCCCACCCAAAGAGTATTATCATCCGTCTTCTTTAAATCTTTGATATAAATGATTGGATGAATATCGGTCATTACACGGTTAAATTCCTTGTTCTTTTCATTGAATAAGTAAAGGCCATTATTTCCAGTACCCACCCAGTAAAAACCTGGTTTTTCTTCAAGAAGAACTCGTGTACTATTGGAGATTAAGCCTTTAGAATTTGCTTTATTGTAATTAATGATTTTTTTCGTCCTATTATCCAGTTTTGCAATTCCACCGTTATAAGTACAGAACCAAATATCTTCTCTTGAGTCTTGATAAGCATGATAAATGTTATCATCCTGCAGCCCATTGATGTTTCCCTTATAGGCTCCTATTTTTTTAAACTTTTGCATATTGGGTCTATAAACAGACAACCCGCTAATGGTTCCAAACCAAATATTCCCAGATGCATCTTCAAAGATTTTCTCAACCACATTATTCGCCAAACTGTTTATATCATTGGGATCGTGTTTTAGTAATTTCACTTCTCCATCTGGCTGAAACAATTCTATCCCTTCGTTGAATACCCCAACCCATTCCTGTGAATACCTGTCTATACATAGATCTGTAGCTGAGTATGGGTCATGGTATAATTCTACCCCATTTTCCCGCAACAAATGAATTCCTTGATCTTGAGTTCCAGCAAGAATATCCTTGCCTTTAAATTCAATAATCAATATACTCCCCCCTGCTAATTCTACTTTTTTATTTATTGTCAAGGAGTCGTAACTCAAGGAATTAAGCCCACTAAAAACACCGACCCATAAGGTTTTAGAAAGCTCATTCCTATTTACAGAAAGAACATTATTCGACCTAAGGAAGCTATTGTCAGTATTGTAGTTCTTAACACTTAATGAGTCTAATCTAAATAGCCCATTAGCCTCTGTACCGACCCACAAGTACTCCTCACTGTCCCAAAAAATAGTATTTACCCTACTGGTGTTAAACTTTCCATTTTTTAACTTTAATGGCACTCTCACAAATTCATGTGAAACTGAACTATAGTAACTTAAAAAACCACCATTTGTGCCCACCCACAAATCTCCATTTCCGTCTACTTCAAGTGAAGTAATATAGTTCTCTTCTAATGAACTTTTATTGTTTGGAATATTCTTATACACCTTAAATTCATATCCGTCAAATCGATTTAGGCCATCTGCCGTAGCAACCCACAAATATCCATCAGGAGTTTGTTCAATATCGAATATCCTGGACATGGAAAGCCCATCTGGAATACCATAATTTTTAAATTTGATGTAGGGGTCTTCCTGAGCAAATAGAAACAAATTTGTCCCAGAAAAAACAACAAGAAGTATAAATTTTAAGACACGTAGCATAAACAATTAAACCTTGGATAGGTTGGATAAAAATGATTCCTTCTTCCTTTTTGAAACATCCACATTGTCCCCATTTGTCATAACAACATATCCTCCATCTCCTCGGATGTATTTTTTCATTTCATTAAGGTTTATGAGGTAGGATTTATGGACCCTAAAAAAGGATTGGTCTTTTAACAACTCTTCAAACTCTTTTAAATTCTTTGAAACTGTCAGTCTTGGCATGTCTTTAATATAAAAATAAGTATACGCTCCGTCCCCTTTGCAATAGATAATATCCCTTACTTTCACAAAGATAAATCCTTCGGAACTTGCTAATGCAATTTGCTCATTCCCTCCAGACTTCCAATTTTGAATGAATACATCAAAGTTCTTATTTACCTTTCTCTTTTTTCTTTTTTCAAGCACTTTGGCTACCGCCAATTCCAGTTCATTAATGTCTATTGGTTTGAGCAAGTAATCCAGAGCAACCGTTTTAAAAGCCTTCACAGCATATTGCTCATATCCAGTTGTAATGATTACTTCAAAATCAATGGTACCCAATTGCGATAGCAAATCAAAACCACTTTTATCTGGCATTTCAATATCTAAGAAGACCAAATCTGGCTTTTCTCTTTTAATCACCTTTATTCCCTCCTCAACAGATGCCGCAGAAGATACAACATGTAAATCTGGACAATAACTTTTAACTAAATTCTCTAATGCTTCACGACTATTTTGTTCGTCATCTATTATTATTGTTTTAATCATATCTCTTTAGTTCAACGGTATTCTAATTACAGCTTTATATTGGTTCTTTTCATTCCCCTCTACAATTTCAATCCTTTTACTCACTAACTTTATTCTCTCCTCCAGTAGCTGCATTCTATTTGCTTGTTCAGGAGAAAACTCTTTTAATACTTTAATATCCAATTGTTTATTTAAACCTATGGTTGCTTTAATATTGGTGGCCTCCATCTCCATATTTACTTTTAATGTAAAATCTCTTGATCCACTTTTTAAACCCATCAATAGCATCTTCTCTATAGTCGGTTGCAAGATAAAAGATGGAACCTTTTCCATACTCATTTCTACTTCCTCCTCTATACTTACATCAAATACAATATCATCCCCAAAACGAAGTAACTCCATATCCAAATATGCTTTAACAAATGCAATGTCTTCCGAAATTTCCACTTCCTCCATAGTTGCGGTATTGCTCATCTTTCTAACAAATTTTGCAAACCCAGATAGGGATACTAAAGCACTTCTCTTTTCATCGCTTACTATGTAGTTTTGAATTGCACTTAGAGCATTAAAAGAAGCATGGGAACTTATAGTTGCCTTTAAAAACTCCAATGTGTTTTTCTCTAAACTCATACCTTAACGAATGTACAAATTAATTTAGTATAAATTGGACAGGGACAAGAATTCTAGACTCTATGTATCTGTTGTTTGATACTGCTGGAGCAAATTTTGGCATAGCCAATAAAACCGTTCTAATGCTCTCTCTAAAATAATAAGCATCTTCGTTTTCAGAAATAATATTCACCCTCTTCACAAATCCATTTTCATCGATAACTAGCTCTACCAGCATGGCACAGGAAGCTCCCATAGATACTGCCTCTTCTGGATATTCTATCCTGGGCTCAAGGTACTGGGGAATTCTATCGTTTCCGCCTGGAAATTCTGCCTCGGAATTAGGGATATGAAAATCAATTTTTCCAACCTTTACTTCAGACTTAATTATTCCTGTAAACTTTGGTGTCTTATTTGGGTCAAAAATAAATTCCTCTTCTGGTTCACTTAAATCTGCCTCCCACTCGGAAAAAAGCTCTTTAATAACTACTTTAGGGCCTAAACTAGAGTGACTAATTTTCTTATCCGGTGATGGTGGTGGAATAAAATTCATAACTCCTTCATCAGGAATTGGTAACTGACAAACCACTAAGTCCTTATCTACCATGCGATCAACTGTTCTTGTAAAGGCAAAATTAATAGCTATAAGGACAACAGCCATACTGATTTGAATCCTTATTAAATAATCTTCATTGGGGTTAAACTTTTTAAATATTTTCATAATCCTTCTTCATTATGACTACAAGTTAAAACCTAATGAGATAGTTAGCAAAAGCCAATTAAAGAACTTCAACTCTGAGTTTAGGAGCGGGGTTAAATTAAAAAAGAAAGATAATTTGTGTTTAAATTTTCCTTACCATTTTGTAGTGCTCGATATCGCACTCCATAAATGTACCACCCACCGTTTTAAATCCACCTCTTTCATAAAGGCTTACAGCGGGAAGCTGCGCATGTAAATACAAGTTATTAGGGCTTGGTATATCCTCCAACATTTTATTTAAGAGCAACTCACCCAATCCTTGGTTTCGACACTCTTCTAGAATTGCAAATCGTTCGAACTTAACACCATTATCGCTAAAACGCCACCTAGCCGTTCCCACTTCAATGCCGTTTTTATATACAATGTAATGGTTTGCACTTTCATCGAATTCGTCGTATTCCTCCTCTGCAGCTACACCTTGTCCGTCGACAAATACAATTTTCCTTATTGCAAAAGCCTTATCTAATTCTAATGATGAATTTATTCTTTTTACAAGCTCTGTCATGTTGTATATTATAATAATCCCGCTACTCAACAATACTAGAGGGGCTAACCAAGATTTTTAATTATTAAGTAGGTCAAAAATATAAAAAAATAGTAGGTTTGCACTCCATTTTTGAAAAATAATAGAATGAGTTTATCAAAAGTACAAGCATTATTAGGAAATAAAGCAGATAGCCTACTTGGGCACAATTGCAATACAATTCCAAAAGAGAGTTTGCATTTACCAGGACCAGATTTTATCGAAAGAGTTTGGGAAGGTAGTAATAGGAGTCCTCAAGTTTTAAGAAGCCTTGGTGATTTACACAACCATGGTAGACTAGCAGGCACTGGATACATGAGTATTTTGCCAGTAGATCAAGGGATTGAGCATACGGGCGGAGCTTCGTTTGCACCAAACCCTATGTACTTTGACCCTGAGAACATTGTTAAATTGGCTATTGAAGGCGGCTGCAATGCTGTGGCAACGACTTTTGGTGTTTTAGGAGCGGTGAGCAGAAAATATGCCCATAAAATTCCTTTCATTGTGAAGATTAACCACAATGAGCTAATGACTTACCCTAATAAATTTGATCAAGTAATGTTTGGTTCAGTAGAAGATGCCTGGAATTTAGGAGCTACTGCAGTAGGAGCTACAATATACTTTGGTTCAGAAGAGTCTTCCAGACAGATAGTAGAGGTTGCAGAAGCCTTTGAAAGAGCGCATGAATTAGGAATGGCAACTATATTATGGTGCTATTTAAGAAACAACGACTTTAAGAAGAACGGAACGGATTATCATACTAGTGCTGATATGACTGCACAAGCAAACCATTTAGGTGCAACTATTCAGGCTGATATTATCAAACAAAAACTTCCTGAAAACAATGGTGGGTTTAAAGAAATTAGCTTTGCTAAATCTCATGATAAAATGTACACTGAGTTAGCTTCAGATCACCCTATTGATTTATGTAGGTATCAAGTTGCAAATTGTTACATGGGAAGAAACGGACTTATTAATTCTGGCGGAGCAAGCAGTGGAGCAAGTGACATAGCAGAAGCTATCGAAACAGCTGTAATTAACAAAAGAGCTGGTGGATCGGGATTAATTTCTGGAAGAAAATCATTCCAGAGACCAATGAAAGAAGGTGTTGAATTACTTAATTCTATTCAGGACGTTTATCTTTCAAAAGAAATTACAATCGCTTAATTAAGCATAATCCTATTTCTAATGGTGAAAATTGCATAGATTTGATTTATCCTTAGAAGAAAAAGAATAAAAAATGAGCTGGTTTAAAAGAGTTACAGATGGCATCCTAACGAAGACAAAGGACAAAAAACCCACCCCAGACGGATTATGGCACAAATGCAAGGAATGCAAGGAAATCACTTCTCAAAAGGATTTCGGAATAGCTTTGCACGTTTGTCCAAGTTGCGGTGATCACTATAAACTAAACTCTGAACAGTACTTCTCTTTGTTTTTTGATAACGAAAAGTATACGGAATTAAATGAAAATCTAATTTCTGGTGATCCCCTTACATTTGAAGACACAAAAAAGTATCCGGACAGAATTGCTGCCTCTCAAAAGAAAACAGGGTTAAAAGATGCAGTAAGAACAGCATATGGCAAGTCAAACGGTCAGAAATTGGTAATTGCTTGTATGGATTTTAGTTTTATTGGTGGTTCTATGGGATCCGTTGTAGGTGAAAAAATAGCGAGAGCAATTGACTACGGTAGAGAAAACCAGACTCCTGTAATGATAATTTCTAAGAGTGGTGGAGCTAGAATGATGGAAGCCGCTTTTTCCTTAATGCAAATGGCTAAAACTAGTGCTAAGCTCGCATTGTTATCAAAAGAAGGCATCCCCTATATCTCACTATTGACTAATCCAACAACAGGGGGAGTTACCGCTTCCTATGCAATGTTAGGTGACTTAAACATCGCTGAACCAAAAGCTCTAATTGGGTTTGCTGGCCCTAGAATTGTAAAAGAAACTATCGGGAAAGACCTTCCGGAAGGATTTCAAAGTTCTGAGTTTTTGAAGGAACATGGATTCGTTGATACTATAATTGAAAGAAAAGATTTGAAAGACAAAATTTCTTTCCTATTAAAAATGTTAACTAAAAAAAAAGCTAAAACTAGTACAGAATAAATAAATTACATTTTATTCGTAGTATCAAAAGTATAAATAAGAAAAAATGAATTTCCCAGAAGAACTAAAGTACACAAAAGACCATGAATGGGTTAAAATAGAAGGTGACATTGTAACAATTGGTATTACTGAATTTGCACAAGGTGAATTAGGGGATATTGTTTTTGTTGAAATCGAAACGGAAGGTGAGACTCTTGCTAAAAACGATACATTTGGTACAGTAGAAGCTGTGAAAACAGTTTCTGAATTGTATATGCCACTCACAGGAGTTGTGGAAGAGATGAATCCAAGCTTAGAAGATTCTCCAGAAACAGTAAATAGTGACCCTTATGGTGACGGCTGGATGATTAAAGTGAAAGCTTCTGATGTAAGTGAATTAGATGGCTTAATGGATGCTGCCTCTTACAAAGAAATGTTAGGAGAGTAATCCTATAGTTGCCTTTATCTATTCGCATTAAACCCTATTGGCTTGTTATTCTATGGTCAATCATAATATTCTTATTGTGCCTGTTACCAGGTACAAACATTCCTCTTGTTCCAATACTTGGAATTGACAAAATAATTCATCTCCTAATTTTTGGTCTTTTGACACACCTATATTTAGTAGAGTCAAATAAAAGAAAGAAAAACCTTAGAAGCCTTCATGTTATTCTTTGGTTATTTGTATTTGTACTTTATGGAATTGTATTAGAGTGGTACCAGGGTCGTTTTGTAACAAATAGAATAGCCGATATCAATGACGGAATTGCCAATTTTATTGGTGTAATAAGTTCTTATTGCATTCATACAATTATAAAAAGGTAAGAATTTCATGAAAGTATCGTTTACCTTTACCAACGGAGTAGTATAAATAGATAAATTTATTTATTTTTGAACCAATATCAATAAAATTATGGAATTAAAGAAGAATCCTGATATAGATGTAAACGATTCGTCGTTTACAAGATTGTTTTTTCAAGCAGGGCTGACACTTGCTCTATTGGCTACATTGGGTAGCTTCTTATATACCACTTACGAAAAACAGAAAGTTGTAGAAAGAGCAGTTTATAATGTAGATGAAATAGAAAACATTGAGCAAACAAAACAAGAAGAGCCTCCACCAGAGAAGCAACAAATAGAACAAAAAGTAGAGGTAGTGGAAGACGAAGAGCAGTTAGATACAACAAAATCTTTTGTAGCACAAACTTTTGACCCTGATGCAATGGTTGGAGACAAACCAGTTGTAGGTAAAAAGAAAGAAAAGAAAAAAAGGAAAATATTTGAAATTGTTGAACAACCTGCTGAATTCCCTGGTGGATTTCCTAAAATGATGGAGTTTATCCAAAAGAAGATTGAGTATCCAGAGGAAGCAAAATACAACGATGTAGGTGGCATGGTATACATTGAAATGACTGTGGACGAGACAGGCAGAGTAATAAAGGTAGAGCCTAAAATGCCTAAAAGCAGACAGCTTGGATATGGTCTTGAAGAAGAAGCAATGCGAGTAATTAGAGCAATGCCAAGATGGAAACCTGCAAGGCAAGCCTCCGAAAATGTAATACAGAGGTTTACAATACCTATTGCATTTGAATTAGAAGAATAAAAAAGGGAGCCAAATGGCTCCTTTTTTTATTTCCCATCGAGCACCCATAAAAAAGCAAAATACCTAATTGCTTTTTTATCTTGAATTAAGGAAAAAATTATGTTGCTTTGTATCTCATGAACTTTAACTCTGAGGTCATAGAAAATGCTGTACAAAGCTTATCTTCATTCCCTGGAATAGGTAAGAAAACTGCCCTTAGGATGGTTATTCATTTAATCAATTCTAATAATGAATCCGTAAAGCAAATAAGCAACTCTCTTGAAAAACTTAAATCAGAACTTAAGCCTTGTAAAGAATGCGGTAATATTTCAGAAAAAGAGATTTGCAACATCTGTTCTAACCCACTTAGAGACGAAGACATCATTTGTGTAGTTTGTGATTTTAAAGATGTATTAGCAGTAGAGAATACAGCTTCTTTCAGAGGCAAGTATCATGTTCTAGGCGGACTAATATCTCCCATGGACGGAGTTTCACCAGATGACCTTAATATGGATTCTTTACTGGATCGAGTAGAAAATAAAAATATTTCTGAAATAATTATTGCCTTGAGTGCCACACTAGAAGGAGATACTACAACGTTTTACCTATCAAAGATACTAAAAGACTTTAATGTCAAAATAAGTACTATTGCAAAAGGAATTGCTGTAGGAGGAGAAATAGAGTATGCGGACGAAATAACTTTAGGACGCTCTATTTCTAATAGAATAATATACGAAATATAAGAATTGGATATCTCAATTGTCATAGTAAGTTACAACGTAAAGTTCTTTTTGGATTTAGCACTTCAATCTGCTCTTGAAGCATCTAAAAACATGAATGCCGAAATATTCATTGTAGATAATGCCTCTTCTGACGGCACGGTAGATTTCATCAAAAAGCACTACCCAAAGAATAAATATCCTACTATTACCTTATTTGACAATAAGGAAAATTTAGGCTTTTCTAAAGCGAATAACCAAGCTATAAAAGAAAGCAAAGGGAAATACGTTCTTCTATTAAATCCGGATACAATTATTGCAGAGGATTCATTAGAAATGTGCTTGGAATTTATGAACAAGAACCAAGAAGCTGGTGCACTTGGAGTAAAAATGCTTGACGGCAGTGGTAAGTTTCTTCCTGAGTCAAAAAGAGGATTACCATCACCTAAGGTTTCTCTTTTCAAAATGACCGGCTTAGCAAAAATATTTGACAAGTCTAAAATATTTGGCCAATACCACTTAGGCTATCTTGATGAAAATGAAATCAATGCCGTAGATGTGCTTTCGGGAGCTTTCATGCTTCTAAGGAAAAAAACATTAGACAAAGTAGGGTTGTTAGATGAAACATACTTTATGTATGGCGAGGATATTGATCTGTCTTACAGGATTACTAAAGGTGGTTATAAAAACTTTTATTTCCCTGAAACCACCATTATCCATTTTAAAGGAGAAAGTACAAAAAAACAATCTGCGCATTATGTTAAAGTTTTTTATGGAGCCATGAAAATATTTGTAAAGAAGCACTTCGGTGGTTCAGGGGCAGGTATCATTTCATTCCTACTCAACATCGCAATAAATTTAAGGGCAGCATTTGCGATATTACATAGAGTAATTCTTGCAGTATCTTACCCAATATTTGATTTCTTAGTACTTTATCTAGGGTTTTACTCCATAACGAAATACTGGGAAGGTTACAACAAATGGGTTAAAGCCATTTACCCCAAAGAGTATTATTATTACCACCTCCCAATTTATATTCTATTTATATTATTGGCCATTTTATTAAGCAATGGCTATAAAAAACCTGTCTCCGGAAAAAGAATTATAAGAGGTATTTTGTTTGGTGGGTTATTGTTGTTTGGGTTGTATGGACTTAGTCCTAAAAGCATGCAATTCTCAAGGGCTATATTGGGTCTAGGGATAGCTTGGTCACTTATTGGAATTTTGTTGGTTAGAATTGTTGTTCAATTTGTGAAATATGGCAATGTTGATATCGGGAGTCCAGGAAAAAAGAAAAGTATCCTTATGGGAAGCATTGCTTCTTTAACAGATTACTTAGACCACTCTGAAAAGAGCTTCCAAAACACTGATATAATAGGCACGGTGACTTTGGAGAAAGACTTAATTAGACCAAACATTCTGCATCTTGGTAAAGTTAATAACCTTAAAAATTTATCCAGATTTTATGAAATAAATGAGCTTAAAATTTGCATTAATGGTGCCTCATTCAAAACTATTATTCAAAGCTTTAACACAAACTCTGAAAAACAAAACATAAGCATAAAACTAATTAACCAGGAGAGACAATACTCTATAGGATCAAATTCTAAAAATGAAACAGGAACTCTTTGGACTTATGAAGAGATACCAACCTATTTTAATAAAGAAACTCAGAATAAAAAAAGGAAACAGGATCTCTTTATTTGCCTTGTATTTATTTTGTTATCCCCCTTAATAATTAGTAAAAGAAAAATGATAATTTTTCAAAATTTCCATTTAGTAGTATTGGGTAAGGCTCATTGGGTAAACCCAATAAAAGAAAATTACCGCAACTACCCACATACAATAAAAGGAGTTTTTTCTCCAGCAAGTATTTTAACTAATGAGGAAAATACAGAAAAAAATAGAAGTAATATAGAAGTCGAATATTTAGTCAATTTTGATGTAAGCAAGGATTTGAGAATTATTTGGCACAATCTACTTCATTAATTCTTATATTTGAGGCCTTACATTTACAACTACCATGAAAAGCAACTTATTGAATAAAGATTTTACTTCTTTGCATCAATTTCTATTAAGAAGTGCAGAAGAGACTCATGGTCCAAATTCCCCCTATTTACATAGGAAGGTAAACGGCACTTACACTCCTATTACCTACCAATCCTCCTTAGATAAGATTAATGCTATTAGTATATACCTTATGTCATTGGGATGGGAAAAAGGTGATAAAGTGGCAATGATTCTTGATAATTGCCCAGAATACATATACTGGGATCAGGCTATGTTAAAATTAGGACTTGTAAATGCAGCTATTTACCCTACACTTTCACCAGAGGAAACCGAATACATATTGAAAGACTCAGGCGCAAAAGGTGTCGTTGTAGGCACTCCATTTTTGTTAAAGAAAGTACAAAAGGTAAAAGAAAATTGCCCTCAATTAGAAAAGGTCTTCTTGTTGTTTGAAGGTCAAGCAAACGACCTTGATTTAATATCTTATGGAAGTATAATTAACCAAGGGAATACCTTAAATGAAATGTACAAAAATGAGGTCGAAAAAAGATTCAAGTCTGTTCAACCTTCCGATTTGGCATCCTTAATTTACACATCTGGAACAACTGGTGTACCTAAAGGAGTTATGCTCAGCCATTACAATTTTATGAGCAATGCCTATGATGCCTTAGAACTTTGTCCTCAATTAGATAAAACAGAAAAGTTTCTTTCTTTTCTGCCTTTAAGCCACGTTTATGAAAGGATGGTTAGCTACCACTTATGCACTTACGTTGGTGGTCAAATTGCATTTTCAGAAGGAATAGAAAAGATTGCAACAAACATGTCAGAAGCTAAGCCATCGGTGTTAGCTACTGTACCAAGACTTCTAGAAAGGATGGAAGATAAGGTTCGTAAGAACATTGAAATTAAAGGTGGTTTTAGCAAAAAGATTTTTTACTGGGCAATCAATGTTGGAAGAAAAGTAAGAAAGAGAAAAGATTTAGGAAAAGGAAAAAATCTCCTGCAACTTATAACTTACCCTATTGCCAACAAATTAGTGTTTAGTAAGATCAAAGAGAAATTAGGTGGAAACATTAAATTACTTGTTTCTGGCGGGGGTGCATTACCTCAGCACATAGGAGAGTTCTTCGGAAATATAGGAATGCAAGTTCAAGAGGGCTATGGATTGACTGAAACATCCCCATTTGTAGCTGTAAATGAGTTTCACAGACAAGTTTATGGCACGGTAGGAAGAGTTGCACCAAGCCAAAAAGTTGCCCTAGAAAGTATTGAAACTGGTGAAATATTCACAATTCAAACTTACGACAGCCATGACCCTAAATTCGAATCTGAAGAAGGAGAGATTTTAGTAAAAGGCCCCAATGTAATGCTTGGATACTACAAAAAACCCAAAGAAACACAGGAAGTATTTGACAAAGAAGGGTGGTTTCATACCGGAGATATTGGTAGATTCGAACAAGGATACCTTAAAATCACAGACAGGAAAAAGAACATGCTTAAGACATCCTTAGGCAAGAATATTTATCCTACTCCCATTGAAAACGCCTACTTAAAAAGTGACTTTATAGAACAAGTTTTCCTATTAGGTGATAAAAGAGAATTTGTAACGGCGATTATTGTCCCTTCAGAAACATTCTTGGAAAAATTCAAAATTACCATTAATGAGGAAATGGAAGACAAATGGATTACCAACCCAGAATGTATTAGTCTTTTAGAAAAAGAACTGAAAATTCATGGAGCAAGTTTGGCCAAATATGAAAAGATAAAAAGATTTGTTATTAAGGCGATCCCTTTTTCGATAGAAAATGGTGAGATGACTCCAACTCAAAAGATAAAACGTAAGATTGTTGAACAAAAGTACAGCAAAGTAATAGAGGGTATTTACAAATGATGAATAAATACATTATAGTAATTGTATTATGCATTTCTGCTATACTTTTAAGTATCTTATATGTGAATGTGGCAAAAGTATTTAACCTCTACGATAATCCTAGTGGAAGAAGTTCGCATTCTAACAAAACCATTACTGGTATGGGAATCATTTTCCCTGCCTTAATTACCATTTACTCCATATTTTTTCCATATCAAATAGAACCCTACTTTTTCATAGGTATCATGATGATGGCTACCATATCCTATATTGATGACCTTGTTCATGTAAAGAATTCCATTCGTTTTGTTTTTCAAATATTTGCACTTTTACTCATGGTTATTTCGATTAGTCAAAATTTCGAAATTCAATTACCCGTTATGTTAACCTTAGTTGTTTTTGGGATTGGTGTCATCAATGCTTTTAATTTCATGGATGGAATAAATGGGATGCTTGGTCTAAACTCCCTCGTTATACTCTTCAGTTTATCATACATAAATTATTTTGGAGTAAATGAATATGGGGTAAGTGTAAAATTTGTAGACCATTACTTAATCTATACCTGTATCATTGGAGTAATTGCCTTTTTATTCTTTAACTTTCGAAAAAAAGCCATTGGTTTTGCCGGCGATGTAGGAAGTATAATTATCGCTATGTTAATCTTTTATATGATTTGCAAACTATTATTAGTTAGTGGAAACTTCACCTACTTGCTTTTGTTCAGCGTTTTTGGCATAGATACAGGACTTACTGTGATCTATAAGTTATTGCTTAAAGAAAACATCTTTGTACCACATAGAGACTTCCTATTTAAGAAATTGGTTCACGTTGCAAAATTCAAGCATTTAGAAGTTACCGCAGGTTATGCTGCACTTCAATTATTTGTAAATTTTGTTGTAATTTTTCAACCCTATCAATACAAGCTATCCTCTCAGCTATCCGTCTTATTTATTGTAATTATCTCACTTATAGCCACCTACATCGTATTGCGATCTATTCTAACCAAGAACAGAGTAAAAATTAATTTTATTGAAAAAAACAATAAGCCCTAAAGCCTAAATTTAACGTATTTAATCATTCTACCTTGATTAAGCCATTTCCTTTCGTAATAGGTCTTGATATCCATCTCTTCAGAAACTGAATCACCACTGTATACATTGGATTGATTCGTCAGTAAAGACAGGTTGTATTCCTCAATCATTTCTAAGGTGAAGTCATACATTAGTTGACTATCGCATTTTAAATTTATTGTTCCCTCAGGTTTTAATATCTCCTTGTATCGATCCAAAAACCTCTTTGAGGTTAATCTCTTATTCTCTTTTTTTGGCTGCGGATCTGGAAACGTAATCCATATTTCATCTACCTCATCATTTTCAAAATAGTCTGTAATATGGTCTATGTGCGCCCTTAAAAAGGCAACATTTTCCATCTTGTTTTCCGAAACAGTTTTAGCCCCTCTCCACATTCTATTCCCCTTAATGTCAACCCCAATAAAATTTTTATTTGGATATAAATTAGCTAAGCCAATGGCATAATCCCCTTTGCCACATGCAAGCTCCAATACAATGGGATTGTTGTTCTTAAAATGGTCTTTTTGCCACCTTCCTTTTAAGGTACAATCCTTCTCATGTGCATGTTCAAAAGTCCTATATTCCTCGTACTGTCCTAACTTATTCTTGTTCCCCATTAACTTTACTTAAAAATGCTTTTAACGTTTCTTTCCTTAGTAATTTTCCATTCTCATTTCTAAGAAAGCTGCCATGATAAAATATCTCCTTTGGTTTCTCAAAGTTTTCAAGGTTAGAAAAGGAGATTTCTTTCTGTTCTGAGACCAATAGAATGATTTTATTGCCCAGCTCCTTATCTGGTATAGAAGTAACCATAATGTCTAAGTTCAAAGAATTATTTACAGCCTGAATTCTAAGCTCTAAGGCCTCAGGGCTTACCTTAATCCCCCCAGTGTTAATTACATTGTCTTTTCTTCCCAAGAACGAAAAAGTACCATCTTCATTCCATTTTAGATTATCCTTTATTTCTAATTGTTTATTTGAAGTAATTGTACCATTTAAAATTGTCTTATCGCCAGTGGTAATTTGTATATCACCTACTGCTTCATATCCTAAACCTCCCTGCTCTTCAATTTTCTTCAAACCAATGTGCGAATAGGTTTCTGTCATCCCATACGAATGCACAAACACAGGATCCATCTTTATTATTTCTTCAATTCCAGAAGTATGAATTGCACTTCCTCCTAACAATACTGTTTTAAATCTATTCAATTTTGCTTTACTCTCCTCGTTCTTTAAAATAGCATACAATTGGTAAGGTACTAAGGAAACAAAAGTAAAGTTATGACCAAGGGACAAATAAATCATTGGGTCACTTACTGGTTCTACTGTTTGAATGTCTAATTTGAAATGGGCCGCCCTTACCCAATTCATGAACCCTCCTACCTTATTGGTAGAAATACAATTAAGAATTTTCGTTAACTTATTGAATGACAATTTTTTATACGTTTGCTCTGAAGAATAAATGAGTAGGTCTCTTTTCAATTCTATTTCCTGAGGGATGCCAGTAGACCCCGAAGTAGTGAGGGTGAAACTATCTTGTCCTTGGTTCCAATCTTTAAGAAAGTTGAGAAATCCAATGGACATTAATAATCCCTAATTTTAGTTAACAGTGCATCTACTTGATCCTTGGTATTGTATAGGTGAGTAGAGACCCTAATACTGTTTAACCCGCTTTCTGCCACATACCTCAGTATCGTATTTTCCTTCCTTAAGGTATTCACAAACTTGATATTGTCCTTTTCTTTGAATTTAAATCCAATTAATCCTCCTTTATGCATATCCAATGGAGTACTAATTTTTACTTTGCCTTTTAAATCTAACAAACCATCTTTAAGATAGGAAGAAAGTGAGTTTGCATGATTTTCTATCTTATCCTTTCCTAGTGCATTTTGAAAATCAATAGCAGCACTTAATCCGTCGTACAGAGCAGCAGATTGAGTCCCATAATAGTACCTATGCGCTGTTTCATTGTAACCGGAAATCCCTTTATCGATATCCCAACCAGTATCACTATACGCACCAACAAATTTTGTTTGGAATACATCCAAGTTCTCTTTCTTGATATAGAAAAATCCAGTACCAGCAGGACCCAACATCCATTTATGACCACAAGAAATATAGACATCACAACCCATGGTTTTAACATCAATGTTCAACATTCCTGGTCCATGAGCACCATCTATAACACTATATATTCCCTTGCTCCTTGCTAGACTACAAATTTCTTTTATTGGGTTTACCTGTCCAGTGGTACAAGGAATATGAGGAATTGTTATCGCTCTAGTTCTTGGCCCTATGGCCTTATTGATTCTCTGAAGTAATTCTTCTGCACTGCAAAGGATATCTACTCTCTTAATCACAATCCCATCTAACTTGGCTCTATTAAGCCATGTTAAAGCATTCCCAACATGTTCTTGATCTGTTATCAGTACTTCATCTCCTTTTTTCAAAGGCAAACCCCAGCAGGCAATATTGTTCCCTTCAGTAACATTGTGAGTCAAAGCTATTTCCTCTTCCGTTGCTCCAATAAAGGCTGCCAGCTTCTTTTTAAGGCTTTTCTCTCCACCTCCATATTTAGCATTTTCCGCAGAATTTCGCACGGATTCACTTATGGCATCCAGAACAGGAATAGGACATAAACCCATAGTACCGTTATTTAAAAAGGTGACATTATTCTTTACAGAGAACAAACTAGGAATACTTTCCCATGTAACAGGCTTATCTATAGAACCACTTTCTGTATCTACTTCAACCTTATTGGGCTTAGCAGAAACCAATGTACCCATTGCAAGAGCACTCATAGTAGCCAAAAATTCTTTACGATTTGTCATAAAGGAATAATCTTTTCATGCACCAAAAATAACTAATTATTTATCTAAATTCTGTTCAAAGCTGTAATTACCTATAAAGTATATTAACTCCAATAAGCTCTTACTATTTTACCTTACCCAAGGCAATCCAATTAAATTTTATTTTTCTCCTATTTCCATTTAATTTTACTACAAATCCGGCTGAAGTTTGCTTAGTAACTAATAGAAATACTGATAAATTCGTAGGTGTAACCGTTACTATTGTTGTTCCGGTTGCAGATGCTATAAACTTTTGGCTATATGGAACAAATATAGTATTTTTCAAGGTAATCCACAGCTAATCAACATGAATCTTGCTGACATTATTGAAAATCGTCTGTTTTAGTTGACAAAAATTAATTATTTAGGACCTTTCTGTTTCTCAAAAATAAAATCTGAATTAAAAATATTCCGTACTCCATAAAATTCTTACATTTGCTTTCCTTAATTTTAAGAATAACCTTATAGGATCTAGAATAAATTATGAATAGTTACAATATAGTTGGAATAATGTCCGGGTCTTCGATGGATGGTGTTGATTTAGCGCATTGCACTCTTTCTCAAGCAGATGGTAAATGGGACTTTACTATCAATGAAGGAACTACGATTCCATTTAATGAAAAATGGAGAGTGAGACTATCACAGCTTAGAAAGCAAAGCGCATTAAACTATGTGAAAACCGATGTTTTCTTTGGCTATTTTCTAGGTGAAATTTGCAATGAATTTATTCAAAATAATAATTTAGATGTAGACTTTATTGCTTCTCATGGGCATACTGCTTTTCATAATCCATCTAAAGGCATCACAGCACAAGTTGGTGATGGTCAATCCCTTTCAGCAATTACAAACCTCCCTGTAGTGAATGATTTTAGAAGAATGGATGTCGCTAAAATGGGTGAAGGAGCTCCATTAGTAACCATAGGAGATGACTTGCTTTTTGAAGAATACGATTACTGCATAAACTTAGGTGGCTTTGCCAATATCTCAACACAAATTGAAGGAACTAGAATTGGATATGATATTTGCGCAAACAACATCCTTCTGAACAGAATAGCAAGAGATTTAGGAAAACCCTACGACGAGGATGGACAAATTGCTGATTCAGGATCAATTAATTACGAATTATTAAAAGACTTGAATAACATTGAGTATTACAACAAACCATTCCCTAAATCTTTAAGTAGGGATTGGATAAACAAGGAGTTGTGGCATATTGTTAGAGACTATAGAGAAACTTCTTTGGAAGACAGAATGACAACAATAGTAGACCATATTGCAACTCAAATAGGTGATAACATTGAGGATTTAAGCGATGGAAACTCGGCCAATAAAAAAGTCCTTGTAACAGGAGGAGGTGCTTTTAATAATGCCCTAATAGATTATATTAAATCACATACCGATGCTGAAATAATCATTCCTGAGGACACTTTAGTGAACTACAAAGAGTCCATGATCTTTGCTCTTTTAGGGGTCCTAAGAATCAATAACGACGAAAACATATTGGGTAAGGGAACAGGAGCAAATGAAAACAGCATTGCCGGTGCATTGCACGGAGATTTTTCTACTTTAATAAATTAAGAAATGACTAAGAAATTATTAGATAAATTTGAGAATAAGCAACCAGAAATAGTTTTTGAATGGAAAGATTCTGAGACGGAAGCAGAAGGTTGGATTGTAATAAATTCTCTTAGAAATGGTGCTGCAGGTGGTGGTACCAGAATGAGAAAAGGTCTTGATAAAAGAGAAGTAGAATCACTTGCCAAGACTATGGAAGTTAAATTTACAGTATGCGGGCCGCCTATAGGTGGTGCAAAATCTGGTATTAACTTCGACCCAAAAGACCCAAGAAAAGATGGTGTTTTAAGAAGGTGGTATAAAGCAGCCTATCCAATACTTAAGAATTACTACGGTACTGGTGGTGATTTGAATGTAGATGAGATACATGAAGTAATTCCAATTACGGCAGAGCTTGGTTTATTGCATCCTCAAGAAGGAGTGGTAAATGGACATTTAAATTATTCTCCGGAGCAAAAATTAAAAAGTATTACAGCACTTCAAGAAGGTGTTTTACTCCCTATTTTAGATGATAGGTTTTCTCCAGATGTCGCAAAAAAATACACCATTGCTGACATGATTACAGGATGGGGTGTTGCGGAAGCTGTACGTCATTATTACGGAGTTTATGGTGGATTTATGCAAGGTAAAAATGCTATTATTCAAGGATGGGGTAATGTAGCTGCTGCTGCTGCTTGGTATTTAACCAAAAGCGGCGTAAAGATAGTGGGTATTATTGATCAAGACGGAGGACTAATTAACGAAAATGGTTATGGTGAAAAAGAAATTACAGATCTTTTCTTAGCTAGAAAAGGTAATAAACTATACCATCCAGACATGCTTACCTATGAAGAGACAAATAGTAAAATATGGGATTTACAAGCAGAGATTTTCATACCTGGAGCTGCTTCAAGGTTGATTACACAGGAACAAGTAGATAAAATGATAGCAACTGGTATTGAAGTAATATCCTGTGGTGCTAATGTTCCTTTCGCCGATAAAGAAATTTTCTTAGGTCCTATTTCTACTTATGCCGATAACAACATTGCTGTTATCCCAGATTTTATTGCAAACTGTGGTATGGCAAGAGTTTTTGGATACCTTATGAAGGAAGATGCAGTTGTAAATGACGTTGAAATCTTAAAGGATGTGAGTAATGTTATACATAAAACTATGATGCGATTGCATCAATTCAACCCTAAATCTACAGGGCTTTCTCAAAAAGGTCTTGAAATGAGTCTCACAGACTTAGTTTAATATTGGCAGAGCCAAATAAATGCCTGTTTTTCAACTAACAGAAGAACTTATTTTTCCTCATCCCTCACTTGCTAAGGATGGGCTTTTAGCCGTAGGAGGTGATTTATCTCCAGAAAGACTTTTACTAGCTTATGAGAATGGTATATTCCCATGGTATAACGAAGGTGAGCCAATTCTTTGGCATGCTCCCGATCCAAGGTTTGTACTTTACCCTAAAAACATAAAGATCTCTAAATCCATGAAACAAGTTCTGAACAAACAGAACTACAAACTGAAAGTAGACAATGCATTTGAAGAAGTAATTAGGCTTTGCAAAGAGGTGAAAAGGGCGGAGGAAGACGGCACATGGATAACAAACGATATTGAAAGGGCATATATCCAATTACATAAAAGAGGATTTGCTCATTCCATTGAAGTATACAATAAGAATGGAAAATTAGTTGGTGGTGTATATGGAATAAAATTAGGTTCTGTGTTTTTTGGAGAATCTATGTTTCAATTAGAAAGTAACATGTCTAAAATTGCCTTAATCCACTTGGCACAAAACTTCAGATTATCTTTAATAGATTGCCAGGTGCATACAAAACACTTAGCAAGCATGGGTGCAGAAGAGATCCCGTTAACAGAATTTTTGTTGCTATTAAAGGAACATACTACATGATACGAAAAAAGATTCTTACTTACCCTTTAAAATTAGCTCTATCTATATTTCTTATTGGGTCCTTGTTTACAACAATGCATTGGCCAGGTAGTTATGAAATTTTACTGCTTGGTTCCGCTCTAGTTACAATCCTATATACCTTCCGTTTTTTTGATAAAAAAGACAAAGATGCCATTGATGTCGTTAAATTCATTTGGGTAATTGCTTTTACCTATTTTTATACTGCTCAAACCCTATATTGGCCTAGCCTTGAATACGGAAACTATGCAGTTAAAATAATTGCTCTCTATTGGCTTTACGAAGAAGGTCCTAAGGTTCTAAAAAAAGGTAAGACTAGACTATCAAAGCTTATTTATTCGACGTTTATTTCAATCTCAATTTTTTCACTGATTCTTGGTAACCTATTTAAAATAATGCATTGGCCAAATGCCAATATCCTAATTATTCTGGGCTATTTTGGCTTCGTGACTTGGTTGTTAACTGGAGATTTTATTCTAAAAACAATTCCTAAAAAACAGAATTCTTACTCTGATGTCATCGACGATGAAATGATTACAAACAAATGAAGGAAATCTTAGATTAAATAGGGTACTAAATCCTAAGAGATTTAATACCTTTGTCATGATTTAATAGCTATGGGAAAAATTACCTTTAAATTCGAAGAAAAAGACAAGCAGGAAGTAACTGTAGAAATCTTTGAAGGAGATACTATTCTAGATGTTACAATGGACAATGACATAGACCTTCACCACAATTGCGGAGCAGTTTGTGCATGCAGCACCTGTCATATCTATTTAGAACAAGGAGACGACTTAGTAAAAGAACTAAGCGATAAGGAAGAGGACTTTATAGATAGGGCACTGAATCCAAAACTATCTTCTAGACTAGCATGTCAATGCGAAGTAGAAGAAGATGGCGACTTTGTTGTAACTATTCCGGACCAAAGTTTAATGATAGGACATTAATTATGAACAATAAATTTGATTTACCTTTTACTTGGAAAGACCACGAAGATGTAGCAATGGGCTTATACGAAAAATTTGGCGATGAATTTGGCGAAAGCAAAATATACCGAATCCGTTTTACAGACTTAATGGAATGGGTACTTGCTTTACCAAATTTCACTGGAAAAAAAGAGGAATGCAGCGAAGGTCATCTTGAGATGATACAGAGCGGTTGGGTTTACGAATGGCGTGACAACCAATAAATGAGCAATTTACTAGATATATTCACAAAGATTAAAGCTTTCGTATTTGACGTGGACGGAGTCCTTACAGATGGGAGTGTTCTTGTTACCGAAGAAGGGGAGCTATTAAGAAATATGAATATAAAAGATGGTTACGCACTTAAAAAAGCCATTAAGGAAGGATTCAAAATAGCAATCATTACTGGAGGACGATCGCAAGGAGTGGTTAAAAGGCTCAATGGATTAGGAATAACAGATATTTATATAGGTGCGGAGGAAAAAACAGATGCTTTCAATGACTTTTGTAATTTATACAATTTAGAACCGTCTCAAATAGCAATAATGGGGGATGACAATCCAGATTTACCTCTACTTCTTAAAAGTGGTCTAAGTTCTTGCCCCAAGGATGCAGTTCCAGATGTTTTAGACTATTGTGCGTTTATATCGAGTCAAGAGGGAGGCAGAGGTGCTGTTCGAGATTTACTGGAGAAAGTACTGAAGGCTCAAGGTAAATGGTAGATGGCTTCTCACAATGATCTAGGAAAAAAAGGAGAAGTACTCGCTGAGAAATTCTTATGGGCAAACGGGTATGAGGTTCTGGCAAGCAACTATCGGTTTGAAAAAGCTGAAATAGATCTAATTGCAAAAAAAGACAACATATTAATTGTAGTAGAAGTAAAAACAAGAAGTTCAGCTTATTTTGGATTCCCGGAAGAGTTTGTTACAGAGAAAAAAGAACAATTACTTTCAGATGCAATAGACGATTACCTAGAAAAGGAGAATCTTGATTTACCAATACGATTTGACATAATTTCCATTGTCCTTCAAAAGAACAAGAACCCAGAAATAATGCACTTCAAAGATGCCTTCAACGCCTAACTAGGCGGGTACACATGCTGACATTATACTTTCAAATAGGATTTTACCATCTTCATTGAATAAATCATCGTTTGCACATCTTTCTGGATGAGGCATCATTCCAAAAACATTTCTTCCTTCGTTACAAATACCAGCTATGTTATTAATGGAGCCATTGGGATTAGATTCTGAAGTAATAGAACCATTAGAATCGCAATACCTAAACAATACTTGATTGTTTTTTTCCATTGATTCAATAGTCTCTTGGTCTGCATAATAATTTCCTTCTGCATGAGCAATTGGAACTACTAAAACATCCTCTTTCTTAACCTTCCTAGTCAAAGCGGAATCTTCCGTTGCCACAGATAAGTTTACGTTTTTACAAATAAACTTTTGACTTGTGTTTCTTAATAGTGCACCTGGTAACAAACCTGATTCACACAAAATTTGGAATCCATTACAAATACCCATTACAAATCCGCCATTATTAGCAAAATCAATAACAGAATCCATAATAGGTGATAGTTTTGCAATTGCTCCACTTCTTAAATAATCACCATAAGAAAAGCCGCCTGGTAAAAAAATAAAATCACAACCCTTTAAATCAGTTGTTTTATGCCATAGCTCAACAACCTCGCATTTTGCTACGTCCTTTATTACTTGTATTAAATCTTGATCACAATTGGATCCTGGAAAAATTACTACCCCAAATTTCATGGTTCAAAAGTAGTGAAAAGAATGAAGAAATCCTTCCTAAAATTCGAAACACTTACCTTTTTTAAATCTTGTTCCACCTCTTCTAGGTCTCTTTCCAAAACTGGAACCAGAACCGCTACTTAAAGGTATGCTATAAGTAATTAAGAACATACTAAAATTATCATTGTCCTTAGGGTCACCTCGAATAGCCCATTCTTCACTAAAACCAGGGATGGAACTAGTCGATCTATCTGCGAGAAGACCAGCTATGGTCCCACCATTTGCAACAATTTGTGCATTGTCTGCATAAACCCCGCTTACATCATCTAAATAGTCCGTAGTAGTTTTACGCATGTTTAACTCTAAACCCAAAATTGCTCCATTGCCTAATGGGATCTTGTACCCAATTCCAAAAGGGTAAGAAAATGAAGTTAAATTATAAGGGTTTTTATCTACAAGGTAGTTTTGCCCCTCAGTTCCCAGAGGTTGTAATTTGTATTTTTTACCGTTGTATTTCGTTTTAGGGTTAAAATAAAAACTACCTATACCACCAAAAATATAAAATCTTTTAGTGGAACCAAAATAGATTTCTGCCATGATACTCCCTTCGATTATTGGAGTAAAAAAATTAAGGTTCCTATCCCTTCTTACTTCTCTTTCTGTATTTGCATCATCACCTGCCGCCCTTGTATAAATTCCATTTAATCGCATAGCAAAGGATTCACTTAATCTCAACCTTAACCCAACACCCAATGCATACCGCGTAGTATTTAAATCTAAATCGCTTATTTCATTTGTTCCTAATCCATTTTTACCTCCCAAATCTCCAAGAAAGTGACTTGAACCAGCCATTAGAATAAACTCCGTATTCTGAGCTTGTATTGTTATACCTAGCGTAATTAATAAACAAAAAATAAAGTACTTAACTCTTACCATGTTCCTTTACAATAGACGTCAAAGATATTAAAAATGTTGCTCTATTTTCAAATATTTAATTCAGACCTTAAAGAATTTTTAAATATTTTTCTTGATACTCTCTGAATATCTGACGTTTGTATCCCATTTACTACATCCAAAAAACTCTTAATTGTAGTACTCCTATTATACAGCACTTGTTCTTTTCCTAATAAAACCATCAAATTAGAACTGTTCTCCTCCGCCATTATTGCTTGCCCAATATATTGCTGTTTCACTTTATCTAAACGCGGTTCACTAATTCTGCTTCTTTTTATCTTATTAATCTCTTTCAAAATTAATCTTGTGGTTTCCTTTATATTCTTCTTTTCAGTGCTAAAGAATATTGAAAAAAGTCCACCTTCTTTATAAGCACTGTAATTAGCCTCAATTTGATAAGTTAACCCCTTTTCTTCTCTAATCTTAAGATTCAAGATAGAGTTTAAAGATGGGCCACCCAAAATATTAGCAATCAATGCCAACACCAATCTATCTTTGTTTTCAAAACGGTATGCTGGGTAGCCTATGATCTTATAACCTTGATTAAAATCTTCTTTTATCCTTTTCTTGAATTTGCCATATTTCAACTCCGTAGATTTTTTTCTCCTAAGAGCAACTTTGTCCTTGTTTGACTCCTCAATGATTTTGAAAGATTCTTCCAGTTTTACTTTTAATGCCTCTTTCGTAAGAGCACCTACATAGGAAAAAACCGCATTCTCTGGAACAAAATACGTTTTGTAAAATTCCTTTAAGTTTTTTGACTTGATGTTTTTAACAGTCCTTTTGGTACCCAAAATAGGCCTACCATATGGATGGTTTTTAAAATGATTAAAATAAAATTCATCGAAAAGCACATCCTCTGGAGAGTCCAAATACATGTTAACCTCATCTAGGATTACTTGCCTTTCTTTCTTTATTTCTTCTTTTGGGAAAATCGAGTTTGAAAAAATATCAGCTAGTACATCTATACTCCTAGGAACAAATTGATGCATTGTTGAAGTATAAATACAAGTACATTGTCTTCCTGTAAAAGCATTTATCTCACCCCCTACATTTTCAATTTTATTTAGAATTTGCTTGGCACTTCGTTTCTTAGTCCCTTTAAATAACATGTGTTCTACGAAATGAGCAAGTCCTAGATTCTTACCATCGTCTTTTGAACCAACATTGACTGTTATTCCACAATGGGATATTGCAGAATTCTTGCTTTTTTTATAAACCACTCTTAAACCACACTTCAATTCAAAGTATTCCTGGTCCTTTTGATTCCCAATAAACTGCTTCTTTTTAAAATATTTGCTTAGCTTGCTCAAGTACTGTTGTATTAAATTCTTCTATTATTTCTTCAATTATTGACTTGGCCGGTAAAATAGAATCTATTGATGCTGAAATTTGACCTATTTCTAGTTCTCCTTCCATTAAGTCTCCCTCAAACATCCCTTTTTTTGCTCTTGCCCTTCCAAGTATCTCTTTTAACTCCTCCGAAGAAGCTCCTTCCAATTCTGCCAATTTGACCTTATTATAAAACTCATTTTTTAACAATCGCACCGGAGTAAGTTGTTTTAAACTCAACTCCGTTTCCCCTTCCTTAGCATGAACAACGGCACTTTTAAACTTTGCATGTGCAGAGGACTCCAAGCTCGTGACAAACCTACTTCCCATCTGAACACCATCTGCCCCTAAGGCAAATACTGCTGCCATAGCACTACCAGTACCAATTCCTCCCGCTGCTAAAACAGGGATTTTTACTGCCTTTTTAACCATAGGGATTAAACAGAGTGTTGTCGTTTCCTCCCTTCCATTGTGGCCACCAGCCTCAAAACCTTCTGCAACAATGGCATCTACTCCGCAAGACTCACTTTTTAATGCAAATTTCACATTAGAAACTACATGTACCACTGTTATTCCATTTTCTTGAAGGTGTTTTGTCCATGTTTTAGGGTTTCCAGCCGATGTAAATACAATCTTTACTCCTTGATCAACAATTATCTTCATAAGTTGATCAATATCTGGGTATAACAAAGGAACATTTACCCCGAACGGTTTGTTTGTAGCCGCCTTGCACTTTATTATATGTTCCTCCAAAACCTTAGGGTACATGGACCCGGAGCCAATAAGCCCTAAACCACCCGCATTACTTACGGCTGCTGCCAATTCCCAACCGCTACACCAGATCATTCCTCCCTGAATTATAGGGTATTGGATATTGAATAAAGAGGTTATTCTATTTGGCATTATACCGATTCCGATTCAACTGCTTCCACTTCTGGAACCATTCTTTTAAGTAAATTTTCTATCCCAGCTTTTAAAGTCATTGTGGACGAAGGGCATCCGCTGCATGCTCCTTTCATTTGAACAGTTACTACACCCTCCTCAAAGGACTTAAAATCAATTGCACCACCATCCATCTCCACAGCTGGTTTAACATGTTGATCTAGTAATTGCTTGATTTTTGTAACAACTTCATCCTCGTCCTCAGCAGAAAGCTCTTTCTTCGGGTTAAGAACTGGTTTATCCTCTTCAAAATAACTTTTCAGAAATTCTTTCATTGGCTTTATGCACTCCAACCACTCATCCTCTTTTCTCTTTGTGATGGATATGAAATTGTTCATTATGAAAACCCCGTTAACAAAATCAAAATTCTCAAATAAGGCTGTTGCCAAAGGAGATTCTTCTTTTGCCATTATGGACGTCCTGTAATCTGCACTATCATTAGGCAAGATCATTTTATTTACCACGAATTTCATGGATTCAGGATTAGGAGTTGCTTCTGAGTATATTGTTATTAATTCTTCTTGTTTCATATGGCTATAGTTATACTTATGCAAAGGTAGTAATAAATAGATTCTTTTAATGTATCCACTTCCATAGTAATGTGGACAAATGGTCATTTATTATATATTAATGGCTCTAAATTTGTAGTATTATGATTATGCGAGCTATTTTACCCTTAATTACTCTCCTATTACTATGCTCTACAAATAGCTTTTCACAGGAAAAACGTATGAGCACATTGGAGTATATTGATAGTTTTAAGCATTCTGCTATGGCAGAGATGAAGGAAAGTAAGGTTCCTGCCAGTATTACTTTGGCCCAAGGCATTTTGGAATCTTCTAGCGGCAACAGCCGATTAGCAAAAAACGGAAACAACCATTTTGGTATAAAGTGCAAAAAATCATGGACAGGTAATATCATATACGAAGATGACGATGCACTACATGAGTGCTTCAGAGCATACAATAGTGCTCTAGAAAGCTACAGGGACCATTCTAGGTTTCTTCGAAATAATAAGCGTTACGCATTTCTTTTTCAATTAGATATCTATGATTATAGTGGATGGGCACACGGTTTAAGAAAAGCAGGATATGCCACAAACAAAAAGTACGGCTATATGCTTGTTGCGCTAATCGAAAAATACGAATTGAATAAATTCGATCAGGAGGATGCAACTATTCTTGCTGATACTTTATTACTTGCGAATGCGGAAGTTATTGTTAAAACAAAAAAAGCTCCCAAGAGTAACATATTGAACCTTTACGAAAAGAAACAATCCGTTACCTTCGAAAAAATCTCTTTCAAGTCTTTTTCATACAATTTTAAAACAGTTGATAATTCAAACAAAACAGAAGCCGTTAGTTACAAACTGCACTCCAAAACTTTAGAGAAAGAAAAAACATTTCATGAGGTTAAGAAAGGAGAAAGCTTGTTTTCCATAGCAATGTTGTATGACCTAAATCCATCTTATTTGCAAGCAGTGAATGATTTGACATCTGATTACATACAAGAAGGACAAATTATTAAATTAACCGGTGAAGTCAAGCGCGACAGTGAAATAATCAAAGAAAGCAACACATTAGAAAATGACTTAGGACTTACGGAACCTAGATCTGAAAAATACATTGAACATATTGTTCAAAAAGGAGAGACCTTATTCTCCATTTCCAGCGCCTATAATGTGCCTGTTTCAAATATCTCTACCTCAAACAACCTTACCGATAATACAATTCAAGAAGGTCAAAAGCTTAAACTGGAATTATAGAGCTTTCCATTAATCTATTCTTATTGTCAAATTATGTAATTATTTCCAAGTAATTATTGTAGAATCAAATATTATTATTTATGTTTGACCCTGACCAATTGTGAAAGACTCTATAATGGTCAATTAATTTAGGCATTGGTGCTTTAATTAAGAAAACAAAAAAAGAATAAATAATAAGTAGAAGATATGAAAAGAACTTTTTACCAATTAATAACTTTATTAGGAGTTATGGCATTTGGCCTTAATGGTCTTAATGCTCAGACGTACAATTGTCAAGGACATCGTTATGGTTGTAATAATTACAACGAAATTCAAGAAATTGAAATTTTAGATTCCGATGGAAACAAAGTGTTCAAAAAAACACCAGATGGATGTAATGGCGGTCCAAGAAGTTACAATGTAATGAGTACGACACCTTCATTTACTCTTGAATCAAACAAAACATATACTATCAAGTTTAAAATGTCAAACAACATTACTATCAATAAAGACTTTTCTGCTTTTATTGATTTAAATGGAGATGGAGATTACACAGATGTAAACGAATTTCTTTCTAAAACTTGGGGAGCAGGAACAGGAGTGCAGGAAGATCAAAACTACGCTGGAGGTACTACTCATACAGAAACATTTATTGTTGGTTGTGCAGCTAGTCCATTCAGTGGGACTTCGAGAATTAGATTTAGAGGTGGATTTTCTGGAAATTATGGTGCAAAAAACAATGCTAACAATTCAGAAAACGATTGGAATTACGGGGAAACGGAAGAGTTTACTTTTAATCTAGCTTCTGACCTTACGGTAAGTGCTGCTTTTATTGGAGACATTACGGCATACAAAAATGTTGACTATTACATGACAAGTACAAATGGTTCAAAAAACTTTGATTGGGATGAAAACAGTGACGGATATGACTCTATTGGCTTTCAAACTATTACTTGGAATTGGGGTTCGACGGGCACGAAGACTATGAAGACTAGGTCTGAAAATTGTGCTGGTATTGACTCTACAGTTACAAATATTAATGTGGTAGATGTAACAAAAGCTCCAGTTGTTGATTTCATCGCAGACATAACATTAGGGGCTCCTGGTGCAGAAATTAACTTTGTTGACTTAAGCACAAACGGTGTATCTACAAGAAATTGGACAATATATGATTCATTCATGAATCCTGTTCTTTACAAGGACAATTCGGATGTAATTCTAGGTAAAACTCTTAAATTTCCTGGCTTTTTATTCAATGATAAAGGTATATATACAGTTTGTTTAGAAGCAATAAATGCTAAAGGTAGAGACAAAGTATGCAAAACAAATTACATCACAATTGCACCTCCAAATAATGTAATTTTAGGAGGTGGTTTACAAGTTGTATCTACTACTACTGGGAACGTATATGACAATGGAGGACCTACCAAGAATTACACAGGTATAGCAACTAAAAAGAACAATAGTTTATTGATTTCTCCATGTGGCGCTACTAAAATTAAATTAAATATTAACTCATTCATAATGGAAGATTTTGGTGATGTTCTATTTGTTTATGATGGAATGGATGAAACTGGAACAGCTTTACATCCATTAGGTGGATTTAATTTCTCAAACTTTACTAGCAGCACTTCGGTAACAGCTAAATCTGGTAATATGTTTGTATATTATGTTTCTAATGGAGTTGGTTACAATAAGGGTTTTGCTGCTGACTGGGAAGCTGAACTAGGAACAAGCACTTTGCCAGTTGCAAAATGGAAATCAGAATATAATGATGTCTATGCAACAGCGGACACTAAATTTACTAGTACTTCTACCAACCTTACTGGTACACCAAGGTTTAACTGGGAAATAGAAGGTAAATACTATTCAGGCCATGAAATTGAGCATGTCTTTAGTACTACTGGTACTCATGAAGTTTGTTTAATGGTTCTTACATGTGCAGGAAACGATACTTTTTGTTCAAACATAAATGCTGTTGCTCCTACATCTGCAACTAAAGCAGATTTCGTTGCGAATACAACAAGACCAACAACTACTGAAATAGTTGAATTTAATGCTACAACAGATAAAGCAAATAGCTACGAATGGTATATTATACCTGAAACTGGTTTTACTTATGAAAATGGTACAGATAAGTATTCCAAAAATCCAGATATCAAATTTAAAGAGGCAGGGTGTTATGAGGTACAATTCAAAGCATGGAATACTTCCAATAGACCTTTAACAACTAAAACTGTACAAAAAATTGATTACATCTGTGTTGTTAAAAAATGTAGTCCAACTGTAAACTTTAAAAGTTCTTCTGTTGGAGTAGAAAAAGTAACAATATCTAGAAATAACATAGATCTATTAGTTTCAAATACAAAAGCTGGTGTATATGGCTACCAAGATTTAAGTGGAAGTGCCATTGCTAGTGTAAAGTATGGTGAAACTTATGATATTACATTAGAAAGAAGCGATTTAACTGACCCTTGGAATGCAAGAATTTGGTTAGACTTTAATGGTGATGGAAACTTTACTGCTGGAGAATTAGTTATACAGGAAGGACCAGATAAAACTGGAAAAATATCCTCTACTATTAAAATGCCTTCATATGACGCTAATTTATCTAGTGATATTACAATGAGAATAGGAATCGGATACAATAACTTATATGCTGAGGCATGTTTTGCAAATGTTGGTGAATACGAAGATTATGGTATTAGCTTAATAAGAGATGAAGACATTCCAGAAATTACTATTCTTAATGGTGATGTTGTAACTATTGGGAAAGGAGCTCTAGGTTATTACTTGGCAACTGATATTCCTGGTGTTGGATATTCTGCTATGGATTCAACCGAAGGTGATATTTCAACTGAGGTATTTATTGACACAGATTTAGAAGAAAATATTGTAGGAGTATACTACATCCATTACGATGTAAAAGACGCATCAGGTAATAGTGCAATAAGAAAAACTAGAACGGTTAAAGTTGTTGTAGATAATGAAGACCCAACTATTTCTTTAGTAGGACCTGCTAATATTACAATTGCAGTAAACGACAAGAAAACATGTGGAAGATCTAACCTAAGTGCTGAAGTGTATGTTGAGGAAGGTGCAACAGCTACTGATAACGTTGCTGGTAATTTAAACTCCGTTGTTGTAATCACTGGAAATGTTGATGTAACTAAAACAGGTACTTACGTACTTACTTACTCAGTTTCTGATGCAAGTGCAAATAGTGCAACTACACAAAGAACAATTAACATAATTGATACTGTTGCTCCAATTATTAATTTTAACGGAAGCGATTTGATTGATTTAGGTAAATCATGGGTAGATCAAACTACGATTTGTGATAACTACGACGAAAAAATAACTCTTATGAGAACTGCTGGACCTAAAGGTTTCCCAGATCCATATAAAAAAGGTGTTTATTCTGTTACTTATGATGCAATGGACGCAGCTGGTAATATCGCAACTACAGTTAAACGTATTTATACTGTTGGTGACAACAAAGCACCAATATTGTCTATAAATAGTTCGGATACTGTAATTCATGATGTAAGTACTGCCTATAATAGCATTGTGCCGAGCGCTACTGATAACTATGATGCAGATGGAGATGTTAGTATCTTAACCTATGGATCAGTAAATGTATTTATTTTAGGAACATACCAAGAAATGTTTGTTGCTAAAGATTTATCTGGTAATGCAGATACTGCATATAGATATGTTAAAGTTGTAGATAGAGTTAAGCCTTCTATTAGTGGTGTTGATATTTACAACCCTTTATACAGAGACTTTGATCCAATGGCATTATTAGCTGTTAAAGACAATTACGATGATAGAGCTGATATAGAATCAAACATTGAAGTTGTATCTAGTAATGTTAACATTCACGAGGCTGGTATTTATTCAATATCTTACATTGTTACTGATTTATCTGGCAATGTATCGTTAAGATATACTAGAAACGTATTTATTGGAGAAGATTACACTCCAAACGTTGGTATCAATGATTTTGATTTAGCAGATAAAATAAATGTATACCCAGTACCTACCTTAGGAACTATAACATTAGACATAGACGTTCAAGAAAAAGTAACTGCAACATTAGTAAACATCTTAGGATCCAATCTTATGGATTTAGGAACAGTTACCAATGGTCAATCAGTTAATTTAGGTAACCAAGCATCAGGAGTTTACTTTATTAGATTCACCGCCGGTTCTAAAACAACTATGAAGAAAATTATTTTAAACTAAATAAAATATTCTAAACTTAAACCCCTTTCAGTAATGAAAGGGGTTTTTTTTTAAACAAGATCTATGAAAAAAATTATACCTCTTCTATTTACTATTACCTACCTAGTTTCTTATTGTTCTGCCCAGGAAAACATTAACCTCAATAAATTTAGACAACTAAAACAGGAACTCGCAACTCCTAATGTCTATAGAACAGCATCAGGAGCTCCAGGACACGAATACTACCAGCAAAAAGCAGATTACAACATCAATGTCAATTTGGATGATGAAAAACAAACAATTACTGGTGCAGAAACAATTACTTACCACAACAATTCCCCTGATGAATTAAGGTATTTGTGGATTCAGTTGGATCAAAATGTAAGAGCAAAGGATTCTGACACTAAGAAAATAAAATCATCCAGTATCAATGATAAAATGAATATCTCAACTTTAAAAAATTGGCATAATGACTTTGATGGCGGTTTTAAAATATTGAAAGTTACAGATAAACAAAGCAAGGATCTTCAATATACCATTAACAAAACAATGATGCGAGTAGAATTGCCTTCGCCTTTAGCATCTAAAACCTCATTTAGTTTCAAAATAGAATGGTTCTATAACATTAACAATAGATTAGAAATAGGTGGAAGAAGTGGCTATGAGTACTTCAAAGAAAATGACAACTATCTATATACCATCGCCCAATTTTTTCCAAGAATGGCAGTCTACAATGATGTAGAAGGATGGCAAAACAAACAATTTTTAGGGAGAGGTGAATTTACTCTTCCTTTTGGAGATTATACAGTAAGTATAACGGTACCAGCAGATCATATAATTGGGTCAACTGGAGAACTACAAAACTCAAAAGACATTTTGACTAAAGACCAACTAAAAAGATTGGATAAAGCAAGAAACTCTACTAAGCCTGTATTAATTGTAACTCAAAGTGAAGCTGAAGATTCAGAAAAGGAGAAAAATAAATCCACAAAAACATGGATCTATAAAGCAAAGAATGTACGTGACTTTGCCTTTGCTAGTTCTAGAAAATTTATTTGGGATGCAAAGGGTGTGAAATTTGGTAACAGAACAGTTCTTGCGATGAGCTACTACCCAAAAGAGGGAAACCCACTATGGGAAAAGTATTCTACTGAAGCAGTAGTACAAACTTTAAAAACATACTCCAGAATGACCATTGATTATCCTTACCCTATTGCAATATCTGTTCATAGTAAAAGTATAGGTATGGAATACCCAATGATTTGTTTTAATGGAGGAAGACCTGAAAAAGATGGTACATATTCCGAACAAACAAAATATGCAATGATATCCGTAATCATTCATGAAGTAGGACATAACTTCTTTCCTATGATCATTAATAGTGATGAAAGACAATGGACTTGGATGGATGAAGGTCTTAACACTTTTGTTCAATACTTAACTGAAAAAGATTGGGATAGAGATTATCCTTCAAGACGTGGACCAGCCTATAAAATTACGGACTACATGAAAGGAGATAAATCAAACATCTCCCCTATTATGACAAACAGTGAAAGTATCTTTCAATTTGGTAACAATGCTTATGGCAAACCTGCTACCGCACTAAACATATTGAGAGAAACAATCCTAGGAAGAGAATTATTCGACTATGCTTTTAAAGAGTATTGCAGAAGATGGGCATTTAAACACCCTACTCCAGCAGATTTCTTTAGATCAATGGAAGATGCATCAGCAGTAGACTTAGATTGGTTCTGGAGATCTTGGTTCTATACAACAGACCATGTAGATCTAGCCCTTAATCAAGTTACATGGTATAAAGTAAATGCAGGCGACCCAAACAATAAAACCCTATATGCACAGGAAAAAGAAGGAATACACTTGGAGGATATTGGCAAGACAAGAAACAAAACAGATATAACCCAAAGTAATATTGAAAGAGATACATCACTTCAAGATTTCTATAATAAAACTGATTTGAATGCTCCAACTGCCTACGACAAAAAGAAGTTTAATGAATCATTAGAAAAACTTACAGACGAAGAAAAAGCATTAATCAACAACAATGCAAACTACTACGAGGTTAAACTTCAAATGATAGGTGGAATACCAATGCCGGTAATATTAATGTTAAAATACAAAGATGGTACATCAGAGGTAAGGTATATTCCAGCTGAAATCTGGAGAATGGGAAATACAGAGGTTACTAAAGTAATTATTACGAATAAAGAAGTTGGGGTAATAATTCTTGACCCTTACAGAGAAACAGCAGATACAGACGAGACAAATAATTCTTGGCCTAAGGTATCGAATACACCTTCTAGGTTCAAAGTATTTAAAAGTGCAGAAAGGAGTCGATATTTTGGTGGAGGTAGTGGATTAAACCCAATGCAAAAAGCTAATAAAAAATGAGAAAGGTAATTTTTCTTTTTTCTACTCTTTTATTCTTAACTCCATGTTTTTCACATGAATACCATGTGGCAATAATTGATATGGAGCACAATATTGATTCAAGTAGTATAGAAGTTTCTCTAAAGATAAATACCAAAGATTTTAACTCTGTACTGCGAAATATTTACAAGAAAAAAATTGGACTCAATACAGAGGATGAAATTGCACAATCGGATTCTATCATAGACGATTACCTTAAACAAAATTTAGAATTAAGCATTGATTCTATTGCTAAGACGTATAACTTTATTGGATACGAACACGAAGAAGAATTCACCTATGTCTATATTGAATTCATTGATATCCAAAAAATTACAAGTTTGTTTGTCCGTTGTACGTTATTAAGTGAAATTGGAATATCAGATCATGGACACTCGCACCAATCCAATCTTGTGAATATTAAAGCAAACGGTAAAACAAAGAGTTTATACCTTAATCCACACAATAGAGAAGCGAAATTAGAGTTTTAGATAGCTATGGCAAATATTCTTCATTTATCTACGGCAAAATCATGGAGAGGAGGAGAACAACAAATTGCCAACCTTGTACAAGAGCTTAGTAAAAAAGAGATAAACCAACTCATTGTGTGTCCTTATGGAGCTCCATTAGAAAAATGGTGTAATACAAACAATCATCCATGTTATAACTTTAAGAAACGATTTGGCCTTGACCCCTTATTTGCTTGGAGAGTTTATAAAACAAGTAAAGCATTTAAAGCTGAAATCGTTCATGCACATGATGCTCAAGCGCATACGACAGCAGTATTTAATAGCTTCTTTTTATTGGCTAAGCCTATCATAGTCATTAACAGAAGAGTCATCTTTCCTATTAAGAATTCCTTCTTCACCAAGTTTAAATACAATTACTATAAAGTTAAAAAAATCATATGCGTTTCTCGAGCAGTACAAAAAGTAGTAGTTGAAATAGTACCAGAGAATAATACCACTGTTATTCCCAGCAGTGTAAAACTTTCCAAAACAGAAGATTTAAAGCCTGGGCTATTAAAAGAAGAATTGCATATTTCCAGTGATACAAAAATTATAGGAACCGTTGCAGCTCTTACTAGCGAAAAAGGAATAAATACTTTTCTTGATACAGCAAAATTGTTGTTAGAAAAGGAGGAAGCCTTTCACTTCGTTATTATTGGCAAGGGTAAGCTCCTAGATAAACTTAAGTTTAAAGCAAACCTACTAAATATTGACAAAAAGGTTTCTTTTTTAGGGTTTAGAAACAACGTAAAAGAATTATTACTAGACCTTGACCTTCTGCTGTTTACTTCTAAATCGGAAGGTTTAGGGACTTCTCTTTTAGAAGCTTGTGAAATGAATGTACCAATAGTAGCATTTAGTACTGGAGGAATTCCGGAAATAATTACACACAAGGAGACTGGGTATTTGGTTCAAGACTATTCCTCTGCTGAATTTGCTAATGCAGTAAATGAATTACTACATAATTCCACATTAAGAGAAACAATCATCAAGCAGGCAAAAAGTGGTCTTACAGCATTTTCAACTTCAAAAATGGCTGAATCTACATTAAATGTTTATCATCATCTCTTAGGTATTTAACAAAATAATTTACTTGAAATTGCTTAATATTGCCTAAGATGAATGCAAAAAGAGATACCAAAATTTTTGACCTTATTGCAAGGGAAAAAACCAGACAACAAGAAGGAATTGAATTAATTGCTTCTGAAAATTTTGTAAGCCTTCAAGTTATGGAAGCTATGGGTTCTGTTGTAACGAATAAATATGCAGAGGGTCTACCAAAGAAAAGGTACTATGGTGGATGTGAGATTGTAGATGAAATAGAACAACTTGCTATTGATAGATTAAAAGAGCTTTTTGGAGCAGTATGGGCCAATGTGCAACCACATTCAGGTGCCCAAGCAAATGCAGCTGTTATGCTCGGAGTGCTTAATGCCGGTGATAAAATATTAGGGTTTGATCTTTCTCATGGCGGACATCTTACCCATGGATCAACTGTAAATTTCTCTGGCAAGTTATATTCCCCTTCTTTCTACGGAGTAGAAGAAGAATCTGGAACAATTGATTTTGATAAAATTGGGGATATTGCAAGAAAGGAAATGCCTAAATTAATAATTTGCGGTGCTTCTTCTTATTCAAGAGATTGGGATTACAAAAAATTAAGAGAAATTGCAGATGAAGTTGGAGCATTATTACTTGCAGACATATCGCACCCAGCGGGGTTAATTGCAACAGGTTATTTAAACAACCCTTTACCACATTGTCACATGGTAACTTCTACCACACATAAAACATTAAGAGGCCCTAGAGGAGGTGTAATTATGATGGGACAAGACTTTGACAACCCATGGGGTATAAAAACTCCAAAAGGAAACATCAAAAAAATGAGTTCCATCCTTGATGGTGCTGTATTCCCTGGAACACAAGGTGGGCCACTGGAACATGTAATTGCTGCCAAAGCAGTTGCATTTGGAGAGGCACTTACCCCTGAATACAAAGAGTACTGTGGTCAGCTAATAAAGAATGCAAATGCATTGGCAAATGCCTTTGTTGAAAAAGGGTATAAAGTGATTTCAGATGGGACAGATAACCATTTGTTGTTGATTGACCTTAGGCCTAAATCTGGAGACATCACAGGTAAACTTGCAGAAAACACTTTGGTCAAATGTGATATTACCATTAATAAAAACACGGTGCCTTTCGAAACTAGATCCCCTTTTGTAACCTCAGGAATGAGAGTAGGAACCCCTGCAATAACAACTAGAGGAATGAAAGAAGATGTAATGCCAGCTATTGTTGATTTAATTGATCGAGCACTTGACAACCACGACAATGAATCCGAACTGATGCAAATAAAAAAGGAAGTGAATGCTCTTATGCATAACTACCCCTTATATGCCTAATGAATAAATTGAAAATTTTAGAATATGGTTCCTTCTTGTTCTTTGTTTTGGGTGCCCTTCTGTTTCTTTTTAAATTTACCGTTACAGGTTCTTTGCTTCTAGCTGTTGCAATAATTTTCAGGTCCATTTATGTCCTAAAAATGAAAAAAGCAACAGATACTAAATCAGAATACAAAGATGTTATTGATAATATGGAGGAGGAATGAGAATCTCCTTTGAAACAATAACACTACCTTTCAAGATTCCTGCCACTACTTCTAGGGGGGCTTACAAGAATAGAAAAGTACATCTTGTAACTATTGAAAAGGAAGGACTTATTGGTATTGGAGAATGCTCCCCACTAATTGACCTAAGCATTGATTACAAAGAAAACTTAGAACAAGAAATCGAAGAGTTTTGTGAAGAGATAAATCAGACTCGATCAATTGATCCCTATAAGTACAAAAAGAATCCTGCTTTTATCTTTGCTCTTGAGTCTGCCTTAAGACAAATAGAAACAGGCACTGCGCACCTACTTTACCAAACTGATTTTACATCTGGAACAACTGGAATACCAATCAATGGATTGATCTGGATGGCAGATTCAGAGAACATGAAAGCCCAAATGGAGAATAAGTTAAAAGATGGCTACTCCATCCTAAAACTTAAAATTGGCGCTCTTGATTTTGACCAAGAATGTCGATTAATTGAATCCTTAAGAAAAGAGAGAAATGCTTTTGATTTAGAAATAAGAGTGGATGCAAATGGCGCCTTTGAAAATGAATTTGCCCTAGAAAAACTGAATGAATTGTCTCGCTTTGAACTCCATAGCATTGAACAACCCATAAAACAAGGCCAATGGGATCTTATGCAAGAGGTTTGTGCCAAATCAGCTATTCCAGTTGCGCTTGACGAGGAATTAATCGGAGTACTCGACAAGAAGGAAGATTTAATAAAACACATTGATCCCCAATACCTTATACTTAAACCTACCCTGCTTGGAGGTTTTGGTCACTGTGATGAATGGATTCGCTTAGCCAATAAATACAACAAAGGGTGGTGGGCTACCTCCGCATTAGAGAGTAACATAGGTTTAAATGCTATTGCCCAATGGGTATCAAAGTACGAGACAGAAATGGCTCAAGGGTTGGGAACAGGTCAATTATTTGTTAAAAATTACGACTTGGGTTTATCCATAAAAAACGGATATTTGTATAGAAATGACGACTTTAACGGAGAATTAAAATAATGTGGGCATTAAAACCAATATTGGATGGAATGTGGCAAGGACTATTAATGTCTTTGCTTTCTTTTGGACCTGCCTTTTTCCTTCTTATCAATACTAGTATTCGAGAAGGCTTTAAAAAAGGTCTGCTTTTAGCAATAGGGGTCCTTCTAGCAGACTTAGCTGTAATTCTTGCCATCTACTATGGAATAGGTGGGATATTAGAGAACGTCATGTTCAAAAAGGTATTTGCCTTGTCTGCCGGAATTGCAATGATCTTCATGGGTATAAATGCTATGCGCTCACCATATAAAGCCTTTCTAAAGTCTTATTACAAAAGGGGTAATGCTGGTGTCGGATTAATTAAAGGATTTGCAATGAACATCCTTAACCCTTCCATCATTGCCATGTGGATGATTGTGATGAGTTCTGTATCACTAAATTACGAAGTTTCAAGATCAAATTACAATCTGTCTATTTTGGTTAACCTAATCTCCATTCTGGTTTTCATTTTTATTTTGGACACGAGTAAAGTGTACCTCTCCTCCTTCTTAGGTAAGAAGCTCGATAAAAGAATCTTCTTTAACTTGAACAAATACATGGGCTATATCCTAATTGCCATAGGTGTTTACTTCTTGTATAGCTTCCTTTTGTTAATGGAGATTCCCAATACTGATATTCGGGAAATCCTGAAGAAGAAATAAAGCGACTTGTCTTAACTAGTTGCGACTAAACCGCTTTCTCAATTCCCTCAATAATTGAATGGATTACCTTGATGTGAATCTCTTGTACTCTATCTGCATATTCTGAATGTGGTGCACGAATCTCTATGTCACACTGAGAAGCCATTTTACCACCATCTTTACCAGTTAGTCCAATGACTTTCATTCCGCGCTCCTTGGCCGCTTTAACGGCGTTTAATACGTTCTCACTGTTACCACTGGTACTAATTGCTAAAAGTACATCTCCGTCTTTTCCTACAGCTTCTATGAATCTAGAGAAAACATAAGCATAACCATAATCGTTTGCCACACAAGACATGTGTGATGGATCGGATATACTCAAAGCCGCAAGTGCTTTTCTGTCTTCTCTAAAGCGACCCGAAAGTTCCTCTGCAAAATGCATGGCATCACTCATGGAGCCACCATTACCACAAGAAATTACCTTGTTCCCATTCTTCAGGGCTTCTGCAATCGTATCTACAGCTCCATCTATTTTCTTAAAATTTGAATCTTGAGAAACAAAGGCATTTAATACTTCTTGAGCATTTAAAAAGACGTTCTTCGAATTAGACATTTTACTTTTTAGGGTTTGCTTTGTTAAACTCCTCTAAGGCCTTTTCCAAGTACTTAGCAAATTCCTTTGGACTATAACTTTCTCCATTGAAAGTTGTTCCTCTTGGCGGGGACATTAAATTTTCTTTGCCATCCAAAACGACATACATAGGTTGCGAATTTTGGTTAAAATAACATGCCTGTATATCTGCATTCTTCTTGTCCAAAGTAGTTATTTTTCTTCCACTAAATCTAGAAACATATTGTTCGTCTACTGGTAATTTTAATGTCTTATCATCTACATACAAAGAAGCAATAATAAAGTTCTCCTTTAAAAGCTTGTATACTTTAGCATCACTCCAAACTAGAGTTTCAAACTTTCTGCAGTTAGGACAACCATGTCCAGTAAAATCTAAAAATACTGGTTTGTTTTGTTCTTTACCGCATGCTACCGCTTGGTCATAATCAAAATACCCTGGTAAGTCTAAAGGCACATGTAAACTTCCTTCAAAATCAGGTTTTTCACACAAGCCATCTGGCACTCCTGCTGCTTGTCTTATGCTTTTTTCTAGATTAAAGTCTTGCGTATGCATAGGCGGCAAATAACCAGAAATTGCCTTTAATGGTGCTCCCCACAAACCTGGGATTAAGTATACTACAAAAGCAAATACACCCAAAGCCATTAACAACCTTGGAACCTTAATGAAAGGAACATCACTATCGTGCGCAAACTTTAATTTTCCTAATAAATACAATGCAAGAAGGAAGAAGATTACAATCCATAATGCTAAGAAAACTTCTCTATCTAGGATTCTCCAATGGTATGTTAAATCTGCAATACTTAAGAATTTTAGGGCCAAGGCCAATTCTAAGAAACCAAGTACAACCTTCACTGTATTTAACCATCCCCCAGATTTTGGTAAGTTATTTAACCATTGTGGGAAGATAGCAAAGAGGGCAAATGGTATGGCGAATGCCAGTCCAAAACCAAACATTCCAATTATCGGTTCTATTACTCCACCTTGAACCGTTTGAACCAAAATAGTTCCTACTATCGGTCCGGTACAAGAAAAAGAAACCAATACAATGGTAAATGCCATAAAGAACGTTCCTATCAATCCACCTTTATCCGCTTTAGAATCCATCTTGTTTACAAAAGAAGCTGGCAATGTCAGTTCAAATGCTCCAAAGAAGGAAGCTGCAAAAAACAAGAATATTAAAAAGAAAGAAACATTAGGAACCCAATGTGTAGCAATCCAATTTGCAAAACTTTCTCCAAATAGCTTTGCAACTAAAGTTCCAATTATTGTATAAATAAGTATGATTGAAAGTCCAAAAATAAGGCCGTCTCTTATTCCTTTTCCTTTGGCCTTCTTATCCTTCATAAAGAAGGAAACAGTCATTGGTATCATTGGGAAAACACAGGGTGTTAATAGGGCTACAAAACCTGCAGCTAGTGCTAATAAAAACAATCCCCAATAGGACTCTTTTTCTTTTTTAGTGCTACCACCGTCAAATTGTTTTGGCTCACATTGTACACTCTCACCATTATCACTTTTGTAAGAAGGAGTGGTATTCTCTAATGTAGCAGCAACACCGTTTGTTTCTTGTGCAGAATCTATAGAAGAAGCTGTATCAATATCACCTACCTCGTTTATACCAGTATCTGACTCATCGATAGAACTTTTTTCATCCCCTGGCTGTAACTCAGCCTTATTGATTTCTTTAACAGCGCTTGAACTAGTACCTTTTATTTTTAAACCAGAAAATGTCCAGTCCGGTAAATCAAATTGGACACAAGCTGCTTCACACATTTGCCCCATAAGATAACCTTTGACTTCCAAATTAGAGCTTAGAATTTTAATCTTCTGTCTAAACTTTGCAACTTGATCGTCGTTAAAAAGATAAACATTACAATTAAAATCTTCATCCAGTTTTTTATGGTCTCCAATTGCTGTTAGGCCGCCAACTAGCTCATAAGAACTATGTTTGGTTAAAGTTAGTTCTGCTAAAGTTGGTGCTGCACCATCGCATTCATTCTTAGAAGAATAAATATGCCATCCAGATGGCGGTGTTCCTTCAATAAAAAGATCAACTACATCTCCAACCTTTGCTTCCTTTTGAATAAAGCCATACTTCCATTTTGCAACTTTCATTTGCCCAAAGGCTGTAAATGAAAAGAACAATAACGTGATTAGGGATAAAATTCTAAATTTAATTCTCATAAAGTATCTTTATAATGTACAAATAAACGGGAATCTCGTCTATTATCAAACAATTGTTGTTATTAGACGTCCAACAATCTCTTTCCTTACTATTCTACGATGGTAATTCCAGTAAAAGAAAAGGCATCAGGATAAAGTGGAACACAAGCCTTATCATCGCACATTTGTCCTTGAAAAACTCCTTTTACCTTTAGGTCTTTGGATAAAATTACAATCTTCTGCTTGAAAGTTGCTACTGAAGCAAAAGACCAAATTTTACATTCGAATATAGGGTCTTGTTTTGCATGGTCTCCAATAGGAGTAAATCCTTCTATTGATTTATAAGAAGTATCGCTTGCCATGTCCATTTCTGCCATGATTGGTGTAAACTCACACCCTTCATTCTTTGTAGAATACACATGCCACCCTAATGGCGGAGTAATTTGAATGTAAATCTCCACCGTATCGCCCAACTTTGCTTCAGTAACATCAAATCCTGTTTTATAAGTTGGCTTTACCATTTGCCCCCAGGAAGTATACATTCCAAAAAGGCATACAAACAACAATGTGGCTTTTGTTAATAGTTTCATTCTACTAATAACTTACAAATAAAGAGCCAAGTATACAAAGTCCAAGAAATTTTGCAACATCTGAATAAGTTGGTACAGAGTTAACCCATTCTTCGGAGGAGTGCCTTACCGCAGACCAGTGCAACACTCCCTCAGAATGACGGAAGTGATTGATGTAACCTCTTTTTTAACCATTAGCCGACAATTGGAATAAAGTTTTATTACTTTTGCTCCCTCATGTCGAACAGTAAGAAACTACTCATATTCTCTGCCCCATCTGGGTCTGGTAAAACTACAGTCGTAAACCATTTGCTAAGTAAAATGGATGATTTGGAGTTTTCTGTTTCTGCTACCACAAGAAAACCTAGACCGGGTGAAACACATGGAAAGGAATATTACTTTCTGGAGGAAGAGGAGTTTAGAAGTAAGGTAGAAAACAAAGAATTTTTAGAGCACGAAGAAGTGTATAAAGGTCTTATTTACGGGACGCTTTACAGCGAACTAGAAAGAATTTGGGCACAAGGTAAAACAGTCGTTTTTGATGTAGATGTAGTTGGTGGACTAAACATTAAAGAAGAGTTTGGGGACAATGCCTTGGCCGTTTTTCTAAGACCACCGAGTGTAGAAATTCTCATGGAAAGGTTAAGAAAAAGATCTACAGAAGTGGAGCATCAATTACAAGAAAGAATAGACAAAGCACAGGAAGAGCTTACTTACGAAGATAAATATGATGTGGTTATAGTGAACGATGTACTAGAAAATACATTTGCAGAAGCAGAACATATAGTAACATACTTTTTAAACAAAGGAATATGAAGATAGGATTGTTTTTTGGGTCCTTTAGCCCAATGCACATAGGACATTTGGCCATAGCGCAATACATGGTGGACTATACAGAAATAGAACGGGTATTATTCGTAGTTTCTCCTAAAAACCCATTGAAGGATGAGACTAAATTATGGAATAAGGATTTAAGATTAGAGCTAGCAAGATACAGCATCTTTGACAACGAAGACTTTGGAGTAACGGATATTGAGTTTAACCTCCCTACTCCTTCCTACACTTACGATACTTTAAGAGAAATAAGAAACGAAGATGCACAAAACGAATTTTCTATTATTATGGGTTCTGATTCATTAAATTCTCTAGATAAATGGAAGGAATACGAGGCATTGCTAGAAGAAAATAATTTTTTTGTTTACACAAGACCCGGGCACGAAGATCCTCAGTTTGGCGACCACAAGAATGTTACTTTGGTTAAATCCATGCTTCTTGAAATTTCCTCTACTACCATTAGACAAAAAGTAAAAAAAGGTCGTTCTGTAAAGTACCTTGTTCGTGATGAAGTGTACGAGATGATAGTGGAGAAGTAGAATTACCAAGCAATTAATTATTCACGGTGTTATGGGTTTTGTTTTCGCTTTCAAAAATCATTTCTTTTCCTTTTATTGACAATATGCTCATTATATAAAGTTTTTCTTTGCCAGAGGAATCATCTAACCCGAAAAAATAAAATCTATCACCTGTTCCAATAGTAATAATAAAGATGAAGAATCATTCATTGATTTGATTCAATCGGTTTTCGATAATGAATCACTTTACAAATCAGCTAATAAGAAGTACCAACCAATCCTAAGAAAGATGCTCTGGAATAAGCAAGGATACTTTATTTACAATCACAAGTGATAATGGACGAGAGTTTTATGAACATAAAAATATAGCGAAAAATTAAATACTCAGTACTATTTTGCAAACCCATAAAGTAGCTGGGAAAGAGGTTTAAACGAATATCAAAACAAGCTAATAAGACAATTTATACCTAAAAAATCCAGCTTTGAAAAACTTAAACATAAGGATATTTTAAAATATCAAAATTACCTTAACTCAAGACCAAAAAAAAACCTTTGGTTTAGAACCCCAAATGAACTATCTTTGAAATTTAATGTCGCACTTGTGGCTTGAGTGTACACATTTATTAAACTTAGCTTCAGCTAATAAAATGACTCGTCGTATTTTGCTATATAGCGTAGCCTGTTTTCAGTCTACCGCAAGAGAAATAAAAAACTCAACCCACAAAAAGCAACAAGGTTTTTAAACTATAAAGTCGATTTAATAATTACATGAAAAAAAATATTGTTTATGCTCTATTCCCTCTGTTAGCTTTCTTAAGCTCCTACTACAGTGCAAATGGCCACGCAGGTGTAGGTGTAGTTATTCAAGACGGATGCGACAGGTACTTAGCTATCGGAACTTGGCATTCTAATGTTTCAGAGCTTCAAAGCACTATAAACTCGAATAAAGGTTTATACATTGATACTAATCGTGATGGGATTTTCGCAAATTGCTGCAGTGGGACTTCCTCGTCAGAATTTTTTATATTTACGGATTACATGATCCCAAATACCCCAGTCAGTTGGAATACAATTACTCCAGGGTCTTCAACCCTAACAGAATTAGTAAATTATTTCAACAATTCAACGATTTATAATAGCGCAAATTTACCCAATCGATTTACTGCGAAAAAAGTGTGGGCCCCAGGTTGCAGCAGGCATAAATTGCAGTCTTGGATAATTCTAAAATTGCCAGCGTCACTAAACCCAGGCATAACATATAACTGCCGAACATCCAATACCTCAGTTGTAGAAACGCCTTGTAACTCGCAGACCACATTTCAAATTACTTTTGGAAGTGATATCAATATTACTGGAGACGGTACAGTATTATGCAAATCGGATTCTTTAAACCTTAAGACTTCTGCTGCTCCAGATCTCGAATGGTTCAGAAATGGAGTTCTGATACAGGGGCCTAGTAATGATAGCACAATAACAGTTTTGCAGTCAGGAAATTATACGGTCAGAAAAGGTGGCACTGGTTGTCAGTCTAGAACAAGTGAGATATATGCTGTAGTGAATAGCCCTAAAGTGAATTTGGGCATTGATACGTCAATTTGCATTGGAGATTCGGTACTCTTAGACGGAGGTGTGGGTGTATCTTATTTATGGTCTACCAGTCAAACATCTCGGTTTATTTTCACCTTTGGAGATTCTGTCAGTGTTACTAGAACTGATGTAAATGGTTGCATAGAATCAGATAGTATTATTGTAAGTTTTCACGCCCAACCCAATGCTCAGTTTACAATAGAAGACAGTCTAGAGTGCTTCCGGGACCACAAGATTGTTGCTATAAATAAAAGTACACTTGCTCAAGGAACTGTTCAATCCAGAACCTGGACGAC